>JACCEA012288723.1_pt1 | contig 16557 bp, 19 predicted proteins | sample 7449851 | NCBI WGS metagenome assembly JACCEA01 (sample SAMN15323453, study PRJNA562643) | freshwater metagenome | isolation source: river surface water | place: USA:Blue River Watershed | collected 2017-08-18 | reverse complement strand
CACTAAACGATGGGGCCATGAAGCTGGCGACTTCAGAAGCACCGAGGGAAAACAATACCCGTGATTGGGCGAGTTCCGCAACACTTAGCCAACTCTCAGGTAATACTTGAAAGTTCGGGTTAGTTTATTGGTCGAAGGAGGGCGGTTGTGAAGCGAATTCTCGCGGTTGCATCGGGTATTGCCCTACTTGTCACCGGCATCAATTTAGCCCCCGCAAATGCCGTTCCTGACTACCCAACCGCCGCTGAAGTTGCAGCCGCGAAACGCAATGTTGAAACCAAGCGCGCCATGATCCAGCGCATCGAGGGCATCCTCGACACCTTGGAGTCCGAGGCGCGAGCCCTCGAGAAGGTGGCCCTTGAGAAGAACGAGAAGTTCAACCAGGCCAAAGAGGCTGCCAACGAGATGGCTGCCAAAGTAAAGGGTCTTGAGAAAAAGGCTAAAACCGCTAAGTCCGAAGCGGACGAAGCAGAGCTGATGCTCGGTCAGATCATCGCCAGGATGTATCGTGAGGGCACCAGCGGCGACACCACATTGCAGATTTTCTTCAATCCAGACAGCTCCGATGAATTGCTCTATCAACTAGGTGCGCAGGAGATGATTGCCCAGCGCACCGAAGCTGTGTACCAAGCTGCGCTCGATAAGCAGGCTCAGGCTAAGGCTCTTGCGGTTGAGTTGGACAGCGCAACCGACGAGCTCAAAGACCGTCAGGCTGCCGCCAAGAAGCTCTACGATGAGGCTCAGCAGGCAGCTAACGCCGTGATTTCAAAGGTCCGTGAATCAGAGCGCGAGCGGGCTACTGCGATGAACCAGCTGGCATCGCTGAAAGACACTGCATCCGATATTGAGCGTCAACGTCGCGAGGGTCTTGCTGCTGAAGCCAGACAGAATGCGATCAAGACCGCTCCAACCGCTCCTGAGCTCTACAGCGTTGGTGATCCAGACTCGGCAAAGGTCGAGGCGGCAATTGCATTCGCCGAGTCCCAGCTGGGTGAGCGATACGTTCTCGGCGGTGCCGGCCCAGATGTCTGGGACTGCTCGGGCATCACTATGAAGAGCTATGCCGCGGCTGGTGTCTACATCGGCTGGCACTCCGCCACCGCGCAGTACAACGTGCTTGCATCGCAGCAGAAACTAGTGCCATTTGAACAAGCCAAGCGCGGTGATTTGATTTGGTACTCGACCGAGCGGGCATTCTCTGGAGACAAGTACCACGTTGCTATTTACCTGGGTAACGGCATGATGCTGGAATCTCCAAACCCAGCGCGCACGGTTCGAATTGTTCCGGTTAGATACGGAGAACTTTGGCCCTACGCGGGTAGACCAACTGCCCCTTAGTAGCTACCGACCTGCTGGTAGAGCTTCGCGATTACCCACCACTTGCCATCTAGCTTGATCAGGTTTAGGTAGTCCTGCATGATCCCGCCGAACATCTGCAGCTGTACCTTGGCAAGCGCCATCGAGTCGCTTAGCTGATCGATCATCAAGATCTCATCTTTTCTGGGGTTACCAAGCTCTTTTGGTGACTGGCGATTCACAACCTGCGAACGGTAGAGCTCATAAGGTCTAAGAACGGTTTGATCATCGGCATTGCTGTACAGGCAGCAGTCTTTATGAAATACCTGGTCAAACAGGTCCATGTCTTGAGCGTGCATAACCTCGAAGTAGTCATCCAATAACTTGATGATGCCGAGGTCAATACTTGAAGTCTCTGGAGCGTTCATGCCCCAAAGATTAGTCCCCTAGTGCTTGTAGTTTGCGTAAGCGGCGGCGATTACCTTTTCGGCTTCAGCCTTACCCTGCCAGCCCTGAATCTTTACCCACTTGCCTGGCTCGAGGTCCTTGTAGCGCTCGAAGAAGTGCTGAATCTCATTCTTGGTCTGCTCTGGGACATCGTTTAGGTCCTGGATGTGGCTCCAGCGTGGATCCTTGTGAGGGACACAGAGAACCTTCTCGTCAACACCGCTGTCGTCCTCCATGACCAGCATGCCCACCGGGCGAACCTTCACTCCAACTCCTGGGAACAGCGGGTACTCAAGCAGCACTAGTGCGTCTAGTGGATCTCCATCGCCACCCAGGGTGTTCTCGAAGAAGCCGTAGTCAGTTGGGTAGACAAAAGGTGTGAAGAGCACGCGGTCCAAAAAGACTCGACCGGTCTCGTGGTCGACCTCATATTTGTTGCGGCTTCCCTTTGGAATCTCGATAACTACGTCGTAAGACAAGGCTTCTCCTAAATAGGCTTTTGCTAAAGATTACCGAATTGAGCTCAATGCCACAGCGACCTCGCCTCACGCCTCAGATGGCTGATGTTCGTCGCGCGGTTCGTGAGGCGCTTGAGGCTCAGCAGCTAGACCCAAATTCCTTGGTATTGGTAGCGTGCTCGGGTGGGCCCGACTCCCTTGCCCTAGCAAACGCTGTGGCTTTTGAAGCACCCAGGATGAACCTGCGAGCCGGTGCCGTTCTGGTCGATCACAATCTGCAGCAGGGTTCGGACCTGGTGGCAAGGCGAGCTGCTGACCAATGTGAATCTTTTGGTTTGAACCCGGTGGTCATAATGCAGGTAAATGTTTCTCAGACCGGGGAGGGCCTCGAGGCATCCGCTAGATCCGCTCGGTATGCGGCGCTCGCCGAGGCGAGGGTGGAATTGGAGGCGCAAGTCGTTATGACTGGGCACTCGTTGGAAGATCAGGCTGAAACTGTGCTGCTTGGTCTAGCCCGAGGCTCGGGACTGAAATCAATTTCAGGTATGCCTGGCTTTGACCCTGAGCGAAAGCTACTTCGGCCACTCCTTGGCATTCAGCGCGAGGCACTGAGGAAGTCGCTAATTGATCAGGGCATTGAGTTCTGGGAAGACCCACACAACCAAGACCGCAGCTTCGCTCGGGTAAGAGTCCGGAATCTACTCTCCAGTCTTGAAGCAGAACTTGGACCAGGTTTTGTTCAGGGCCTAAGTAGAAGCGCCGAGATTGCCGCTAACGCCGATGACTTTCTGGCTGCGCAGGCAACGGAGCTGGAGAAAAGAATTCGAGTGGCACAGGGTTCGAAAAGGGTGAGCTATCCGATTTCAGAGCTCGCAGATTTGCACCCAGCTTTGCTCGGACAGTTCATCAAACTGGTTTGTGAAAGAGCCGGAGCTACGGGTGTCAGTTTGGTCCAGGTCGAGACAATCTCAAGGCTGATTTCTGATTGGCACGGACAGAAACCGACCCAGCTTTCTGGCATTACAGTAGAGCGGGTAAAAGACCACTTGGTTTTCACATCAAAACCAAAAGCAGGAGCCTCGTGCAGCTAAATCACCCAGACATTCAGGAAGTCCTAGTCACCGCGGATCAAATTCGCGAGCGGATTGCCGAGTTGGCCAAAGAGATCGATGCCTTTTATGCGGACAAGAATCCCTTGCTGATCGGTGTCCTCAAGGGTGCGGTGCCATTCATGGCAGACCTCTCTAGAGCAATGTCGCTTCCGGTGACTCAGGATTGGATGGCCGTCTCGTCCTATGGTTCCGGCACTGTGTCATCAGGAGTGGTTCGAATTCTCAAGGACTTGGATGCTGACGTGAAGGACCATAACGTCCTAATCGTTGAGGACATCATCGACTCTGGGCTAACTCTCTCCTGGCTAACAGCCAACCTCAAGGCTCGTGGTGCAGCATCGGTGGAGATCGTGACTCTGCTTCGCAAGCCAGATGCAGCCAAGGTAGAAATAGCTGTCAGATGGGTGGGGTTTGATATTCCAAACGCCTTTGTGGTCGGTTACGGTTTGGACTACGACGAGCGTTACCGTTCGCTAGACGGCGTTGGAGTTCTTTCTCCAAGCGTCTACAGCTAAGACCGGAAGGTTTAGGTAGCAATACCTTGAATATGAAAAAGATTGTGAAGGGCCCTTGGCTCTGGGTCGCCCTAGCACTAATGGTTGTCTTCTTGGGCTCATCGCTTTTTAGCACCCAGCCCTTTACCAAGGTGGACACCAAGGTCGGCCTCGAACTGATTCAGTCGGGCGAGGCAAAGTCGGTCAAGATTTTCGATAACGACCAACGGGTCGATGTCGTTCTCAACAAGGCGCACTCCGAATACGGCGAACAGATTCAGTTCTACTTCGTTACCGGTCGCGCTCAGGTCGTGGCCGCCGCAATCGCTCAGGCCCCGATCACAGACGGATGGACCGATGAGGTCCCGAGAACTCCTTGGTATCTAGCTCTTCTCGGCTCACTGCTCCCGATTCTGATTCTGGTGCTGCTGTTCTGGTTCTTGATGGGCTCGATGGCCGGTGGCGGTCGCGGTGTCATGAACTTTGGCAAGTCCAAGGCGAAGATGGTCACCAAAGAAACTTCGAAGGTGACCTTCGCGGATGTAGCCGGTATCGAAGAGGCGCTCGAGGAGCTCACTGAAATCAAGGACTTCCTCAAGGAGCCAAAGAAATTCCAGGCGCTGGGAGCCAAGATTCCACGCGGGGTCTTGCTCTACGGTCCTCCGGGAACTGGAAAGACCCTGATCGCGAAGGCGGTGGCGGGGGAGGCTGGTGTTCCATTCTTCTCAATCTCCGGTAGCGATTTCGTGGAGATGTTTGTGGGTGTGGGAGCGTCTCGAGTTCGAGACCTATTTGAGCAGGCCAAGCAATCTGCTCCAGCCATCATCTTCGTGGATGAGATTGACGCAGTTGGTCGTCACCGTGGAACCGGTATCGGTGGCGGCAATGACGAGCGCGAACAAACCCTGAACCAGCTTTTGGTTGAGATGGATGGCTTTGACACCAACACCAATGTCATCCTGATTGCGGCCACCAACCGACCCGACGTGCTGGACCCAGCGCTACTGCGCCCTGGTCGCTTCGACCGTCAGGTGGGAGTGAACGCTCCCGACCTAAAGGGTCGCGAGCAGATTCTGCAGGTTCACTCCAAGAACAAGCCACTTGCCGAAGGTGTTGACCTTGCCCTGGTTGCGAGAAGAACTCCGGGGTTCACCGGTGCCGATCTCGCGAACGTGCTAAACGAAGCAGCCTTGCTAGCGGCGAGACTAAATCGCACTGAGATCACCGACGAGATTATCGATGAGGCTATTGATCGTGTCATCGGTGGTCCGCAGAAGAAGTCCACCCTGATGAAAGATCAGGAGCGTCTAATCACTGCGTATCACGAAGCCGGTCACGCACTGGTTGCTGGCTCGCTGAATCATTCCGACCCAGTGACCAAGGTCACAATCCTTCCAAGAGGACGAGCACTTGGTTACACCATGGTTATGCCGCTGGAGGATCGCTACTCCGTAACGAGAAACCAGCTCCTTGACCAGATCGCATACGCCATGGGTGGCCGTATTGCCGAGGAGATTGTCTTCAAGGATCCGACCACCGGTGCCTCAAACGACTTTGAGAAGGCAACGAGTATCGCCCGCACAATGGTTACCAAATACGGCATGAGCGCTAAGGTCGGTGCCATTTCCCTGGGTAGTGGCAGCACCGAACCGTTCCTCGGTCGCGAGCTAGCAAGTCACCGAGACTGGTCCAACGAAATGGCACAGCAGGTTGATAACGAAGTCCGGGCGATTTTGGATCAGGCTCTAGACGAGGCTCACAAGGCGCTAACTCAGAACCGCAAGGTTCTGGATGCACTCGCCAAGGAACTCCTCGAAAAGGAAACTCTGAACCAAGAAGAAATTGCAAAGCTGTTCAAGAGCGTAAAGAAGTTGCCGGAGCGCGAAACCTGGCGTTCCTCAACCAAGCGTGCTCTGAGCACCAAGGGTCCGATTGCGGTTCCCGAGCGCAAAGTCAAGCAGCTTGAGGTCCATGAGCCAGTGGTTGCAACCGAGACAGTTGAAACGGATGCAAAGCCAGAGAATTAGGGCTGCGGTCCGCGAGCTACTTTTGGCGATTGGGGAGAACCCGGATCGACCAGAACTCTTGAGCACCCCCGACAAGGTTGCGGACGCCTACGCCTCTTTCTTCAAGGGAATCGGCATCGACCCAACTTCTGTGATCGGTGACACCTTCCCAGTTGAAAACAACGAGGCGGTAATTCTCAAAGACATTGAGTTGGTATCAATCTGCGAGCATCACCTGCTGCCCTTTACTGGCAATGCCCACATCGCCTACTTACCCTCCGACAGACTCGCGGGTCTCGGAAGGCTTGCTGCGGTTGTGGAGGTTTTGGCTGCTCGTCCGCAGCTCCAAGAAAACCTCACATCTGAGATTGCTGATGCAATCGAGACTGGACTCGACGCCAAAGGTGTGATTGTTGTTATTGAGGCCAAGCACCAGTGCGTTGCCTCTAGAGGGGCAAGACAGCCGGAGGTAAACACCATCACCATGGCGTCCCGCGGTGTTTTTTCGGACCCCAGCTATCGCGCTGAGGTCATGGGTTTGATAAACAAGTAATCATGGGCTGGCAGCAACCAAAAGTCATGGGTGTTCTAAACATCACCCCAGATTCCTTTAGCGACGGTGGTGAGTTTCTAGATCCGAGCGCTGCCCTCGCACATGCCAAGATTCTGATCTCCCAGGGTGCAGACATCTTGGATGTTGGTGGGGAATCAACCAGGCCAGGAGCGCAGCGGGTCGACCTAACCACCGAGCAGTCAAGAATCCTGCCGGTCATTGCAGCCATCAAGTCTTTGGGTGTCCCAATCTCGGTAGACACCATGAACGCTCAGACAGCCGTTCTAGCGGTTGAGGCTGGTGCCAGCATTATCAACGACGTTTCCGGAGGCTTGGCCGACCCCGGCATGTTCTCTGCCTTGGCACCCTTTGATTGCACCTACATCCTTGGACACTGGCGTGGTCACTCGGATGTCATGGACAGTCTTAATGCCTACTCGGATGTTGCTCGCGAAGTCGTAGGTGAGTTAGCGGAGCAGGTTGCGATGGCCATCTCGGCTGGGATCGATCGCAGTCGTATCGTTGTGGATCCCGGCATTGGTTTTGCCAAGGACGTGAAGCAGAACTGGGATTTGGTGGCAAGGCTGGATGAGCTCGAGCAGCTGGGTTTGCCAATTCTGGTCGGTGCTTCAAGAAAACGATTCTTAGCTGCGGCATTGAACGAGCAGGACCCAGCCAGCGTCTCAACTCAGCGCAGAGATGTGGCAACCGCGGTCCTAACGGCACTGCTTCTGCAGCGAAAGCTCTGGGGAATTCGCGTCCACAATGTTGAGGCGACGGTGGATGCCATCAAGGTAGTCTCGGCACTAAAGGGAGTGTCTGATGGCCAAGTTTGAGATTGCAATCAATGGGCTAAGGGTTTACGGCTATCACGGCGTGCTGCAGTTCGAGCGAGACCTCGGTCAGTTTTTTGTGATCGATGCAAACGTGCTCGTCGAGTCTGGCACCTCAGATCAACTCTCTGAGTCCGTCAGTTACGCAGAACTTGCGGAGTTAATAGCTACCGACGTGAAGTCGAACCCGGTAAATCTTCTGGAGACCTTGGCCATGCGGTTGCACAAACTTGTAATGGGTTACTCCCCGAGGGTGCAGCATGCGGTGATTACCGTGCACAAGCCGAACGCCCCGATTGACCTGGAGTTCTCTGACGTTTCGGTGAGCTACGCAGGCGAGCATGCGTAGCGAATCGGTCGTTATTGCCTACGGTGGAAACCTGGGTGATGTTCGCAGCACCATCGAAGCGGCTTTGAGTTTGATTGGATCAAATCCCAAGATTGAGCTGGGTCCGAGATCCTCCCTTTATGAGTCTCATGCTCTGACTCCGGAGGGAATCGATGAATCCAAGCCGAAGTACCTCAACGGTGTGGCACTCATGCAAACCTCATTGAAGCCGAAGCAGCTGCTCAGGTTTCTGAACGAGATCGAGAACCATTTTGGCCGGATCCGCCAAGAGCGTTGGGCCTCTCGCACGCTTGATCTCGACATCATCAAGTTCGGCGAACAGCTCATCGAGAAAAAGCACCTGGTTGTTCCGCACCCCAGAGCCAAAGACCGGGCCTTTGTTTTAGTGCCATGGGCAGAGATTGAGCCGAGTGCCCAATTGCCGGGTGCTGGCCGGGTCGCTGATTTAGCGGCTGCGTTCGAAGGCGAGGTTTGGCGAGCATGAACCTCTCGAACGCAAAGGGACTAACGCTTATAGGCCTCATTGCCTTTATCGCCTCCGCTGCAAGTGCTCAGTTTGCAACCGGATTTGGATTCGCACTGCCAATCGCACCGGCTTCGCTGGCGGTGACAGTGCTGGTGATCGGCATAGCTGTGATTGTTGCGTCAATGCCGATTCTGAACTACCGAAGAAAAAAGGAAAGCGGAAAAACCGGCTCAAGGCCAAACCCCTTCTATGCCGTTCGGGTGCTTTTGTTTTCAAGAGCCGCGCAAATCACGGCAGTGGGTTTTCTCGGTTGGCACCTGGGCCTCGGCATTTGGTTGGTCGCATTCACACCCGCGGCGGTGGTTCAAGAGACCTTCGTCGCCGCGCTTCTTTGTTTGGGTGGATTGCTGGCTGCTTTGCTGGCAGAGTGGAACTGCAAAGCGCCAAAAGATGGCGATGAGAATGAGGCAGCTTGAAAATCTCGGTCATTGGGGATGAACCATCAGGAGTGGTTCTAGCTAAGGCCTGGGCCTTGGCCGGCCATGAGATTTCTGGCGTAGCGGTCACCACCCCGATTGCGATCGAAAGAGTTGAAGCGCTGCTCCCCGATGTCTACATCGGTTCGATGCCCGCGGTTGCTGAGGAAGCAGATCTTGTAGTCCTGGCTGTCCCCTACAGCGATGTCTCATTGGTTTGTGAGGGGCTCGCAGATCTATCGCTATTTGGACCAAAAAAACTTGTGATGCACCTATCACCGCTGCAGGGGTATGGAGCACTCGCTGCCGCCGGTCTGCATGGCGCAGTGCCGATTGCGATGCATCCCGTAATGCACTTCACCGGCACCTCTGTTGATCTAATGGTTTTGAAAAACAGCACGATTGCAATTTCGGCCCCAGAGGTCTTTCAGCCAATCGCTCAGGCCTTGGCCATTGAGCTTGGTGGCGAGCCAATCATCGTTGGCGAGGAACAGCGCCCGGCATACTCAGAGGCGTATGAGGTAGCAAACAGCTTTTCCTCAATGGTCGTCTCACAGGCGGTTGGAATCTTGGCCGAGGCCGGGGTTGAAAACCCAGCAGCTTTAATTGGCCCAGTGGTTCGCAGTGCTGTTGAGGATGCCCTGGCCAAACCCCCGCAGTCACTCGATCCAAGGGACCTCATCTGATGCAGATGGTGCAGTCCGCCTCAGAGCTGGCGGCTTTGGTAGACGAGCAAAAGCGGCTTGGAAAGACCATTGGTTTTGTCCCAACCATGGGCGCTCTGCATCAGGGTCACGCGTCACTTGTGAAGCGAGCCCTGGAAGAGACTGACTTTGTAGTTGTATCGATCTTTGTGAACCCACTCCAGTTTGGCGAGGGGGAAGACTTTGATAAGTACCCGCGAACCATGGGTGTGGATGCCCGTTTATTGAGTGACTTGGAAGTCGATGTGCTGTTTGCTCCAAGCGTCGGCGAGGTCTACCCAAAGGATCTAGAACTCAAGAAACTCAGCGCTGGCAGCTTGGGTGAGGTTTTTGAGGGTGCCGCTAGGCCTGGTCACTTCGATGGGATGCTCACCGTAGTGAATCGGCTATTTGACCTGGTGGATCCGGATGTTGTTTTCTTCGGCGCGAAGGATGCCCAGCAGGTCGCACTGGTTAGAAGAATGTTGTCGGAGCAAATCGGCTCTGGTCAGCGCCCACCTATTCGCCTGGTTGAGTGTGAGACGGTGAGAGACACCCAAGGGCTCGCGCTGTCTTCTAGGAATAGATATCTGTCTGCCGATCAGGTTGAGGTGGCAAGATCGCTGAGCGCTGCATTGCGCAAAGCAAGTGAGTTTGAGGTGAGGGAGCTTGCACTGGCTGCAGGCCGCGCAGCGCTGAGCCCTGAGGTTAGACTTGACTACCTGGAGCTAGTTGATGCAGACAGCTTCGAAGTTTTGGAATCAGCAAAAGGTAAAAGAGCGCGACTCATAATCGCCGCCTACGTTGGTGAGACCAGGCTGATTGACAACCTAGTTATTGATAGGACATCGTGAGCGAAGAGTTAGAGTTCGAAGACCTGCCTGAGCAAATTGCTGTTCGTATGGCAAAGCGCGAGAAGCTCAATGAGCTCGCTAGCGCTTACCCCGTCTCACTTCCTATCACCCACACCATTGAGGCAACCAAGGCTCGCTACCCAAACCTAGAAGCCGATGTCGCAACCGGAGATGTTGTCGCTCTTGCTGGTCGAGTGATGTTCTTGCGCAACACTGGAAAGCTTTGCTTTGCAACCCTGCAGTCAGGCACCGGTGAGCGTATTCAGGCCATGATCTCGCTGGACAAAGTTGGCGAGGAGCAGCTTGAAAGCTGGAAAGAGCTTGTTGACCTTGGCGATCACGTTTTTGTTGAGGGTGAGGTAATCACCTCCAAGCGCGGTGAGCTGAGCATCCTCGCAAATCGCTGGTTGATGGCAGCTAAGACCATTCGTCCACTGCCTAACCTGCACAATGAGCTCGGTGAGGAATTCAGGGTTCGTCACCGCTACATAGATTTGATTGTTCGCGACCGTGCTCGCGAGGTTGTGAAGATCCGCTCCGAAGTCATGCAATCGCTGCGCTCGACACTCGCAAACCGCGCATTCATGGAGGTTGAGACTCCGATGCTGCAGGTGATGCACGGCGGAGCATCAGCAAGACCATTCAAGACTCACTCAAACGCTTTTGACACCGAGCTTTACCTGCGAATTGCCCCAGAGCTTTTCCTCAAGCGTGCAGTGGTTGGTGGCCTGGAGAGGGTCTTCGAGATCAACAGAAATTTCAGAAACGAGGGAGCCGACCGCACTCACTCTCCAGAGTTCGCGATGCTCGAGGCCTATGAGGCCTATGGCGATTACAACACCATGGCTTCACTCACCCAGGAACTAATCCAGAACGCAGCCAAGGATGTATTTGGTTCTCACGTTGTCACTCACGATGACGGAACTGACAACGACCTAGGGGGCGAGTGGCCAAGGGTTTCGATGTTTGTTTCGCTCTCTGAGGCAGCGGGTGTTGAGATTACCCACGAGACTCCGATCGCAGAGCTGAAGAAGATTGCCGACAAGGTCGGTATTGAAATCGATCACCCACTGCACGGAAAGTATGTTGAGGAGCTTTGGGAACACTTCGTTAAGCCAAGCTTCCAGGGCCCAACTTTCGTGACTGACTTCCCAGTCGACACCTCTCCGCTGACTCGTGATCACCGCTCGATCCCGGGCGTAGTCGAAAAGTGGGATCTGTACATCCGCGGATTTGAGCAGGCCACCGGTTACTCAGAGTTGGTTGACCCGGTGATCCAGCGTCAGCGCTTTGTTGCTCAGATGGAGCTTGCCGCAGCTGGGGACCCAGAGGCGATGAAACTGGATGAAGAGTTCCTCAAGGCGCTCGAGTTTGGAATGCCACCATCTGGTGGAATGGGAATGGGAATCGACAGATTGTTGATGACTCTTATTGGATTGGGAATCAGGGAAACCATCCTGTTCCCACTAGTGAAGTAGGTGACTGATGACGCCGCTCGAGATCGCTCTTGATGTTGGTATTTCGCTGATCCCGCCAGCCCTGGTTGGTTTGATTTTCTACGTTGTGATGCGCTCAATTTTGAGAGCGGACAAGGGTGAGCGCGACACCTACGCGCGCATCGAAGCCGAGGAGCGCGCAAAACGAGCTAACGCCTTGGGCGAACAGCCCTAGTTTCTATGGGGTAAGCCTTCTAGCATCTTCAATACCAGAGTGTTGGAGGTCCAGGCTTGTTCGAGAAATTTACCGACAAGGCCCGTCGCGTTGTTGTTCTAGCGCAAGAGGAAGCGAAGCTTCTCAAGCACAACTACATCGGCACTGAGCACATCCTGCTCGGTCTAATCCACGAGGGCGAGGGTGTCGCAGCCAAGGCACTCGAGGCACTGGGCATCAACCTCGAGCAGGTTCGCGAGCAGGTTCAGGAGATCATCGGTCAGGGGCAGCAGGCTCCGTCCGGGCACATCCCGTTCACTCCTCGAGCCAAGAAAGTTTTGGAGCTATCGCTGCGCGAGGCGCTGCAGCTCGGTCACAGCTATATCGGCACCGAGCACCTACTTCTGGGTCTGATCCGCGAGGGTGAGGGAGTTGCCGCTCAGGTTCTAACCAAGCTAGGTGCTGACACCAACAAGGTTCGTCAGCAGGTTATTCAGCTACTCTCGGGTTACCAGGGCAAGGAGACGGTTGCAGTTGGTGGCGAGACCAACCCTCAACCAAAGGGCTCACAGATTTTGGACCAGTTTGGTCGCAACCTCACTCACGCAGCAGCCGAAGGCAAGCTCGACCCAGTTGTGGGTCGCGAGCGTGAGATCGAGCGCGTGATGCAGATTCTTTCTCGTCGCACCAAGAACAACCCGATTCTTATCGGTGAGCCAGGTGTCGGTAAGACTGCTGTGGTTGAGGGTCTAGCTCAGGCCATCGTTTCAGGACAGGTGCCTGAGACTCTTCGCGGCAAGCAGCTCTACACCCTAGACATGGGCAGCTTGATCGCCGGTTCTCGCTACCGCGGTGACTTTGAGGAGCGCCTCAAGAAGGTGACCAAGGAGATCCGCACCCGTGGCGACATCATCACCTTCATCGACGAGATCCACACCCTGGTTGGTGCGGGAGCAGCAGAGGGTGCTATTGATGCAGCCTCTATCTTGAAGCCAATGCTGGCTCGCGGTGAGCTTCAGACCATCGGTGCTACCACTTTGGATGAATACCGCAAGCACTTTGAGAAGGATGCTGCCCTAGTTCGTCGTTTCCAGTCGGTTCAGGTTTCCGAGCCAACCCCTGCGATGGCAATCAACATCCTCAAGGGACTGCGTGATCGCTATGAGGCACACCACAAGGTGTCAATCACCGATGGAGCAATTGTTGCCGCGGTTGGAATGTCTGACCGCTATGTGACCGACCGCTTCCTACCGGACAAGGCAATCGACCTAATCGATGAGGCCGGTGCTCGCCTAAGACTGAGCTTCCTATCCTCCCCGCCTGAGCTTCGTGAGATGGACGAGAAGATCTCGGTCGTCAAGAGGGCCAAAGAGCAGGCAATTGCCGATCAGGACTTCGAGCTTGCTGCGTCAAAGCGCGATGAGGAGAAGAAGCTGACCGCTGAGAAGATGCGCATGGAGAAGGAGTTCCGTGAGGGCTCCATCGACAAGCCAGGTATCGTCGACGAGGGTCTGATCGCCGAGGTATTGGCTCAGGCCACCGGTATTCCGGTATTCCGACTCAGCGAAGAAGAGGGTGCCAAGCTGATCTTTATGGAGCAGGAGCTGCACCGCAGAGTTATCGGTCAGGAGGCAGCAATTGCTGCGCTGTCCAAGACCATTCGTCGCCAGCGGGCAGGCTTGAAGGATCCAAAGCGTCCTTCTGGCTCGTTCATCTTCGCTGGTCCAACCGGTGTTGGTAAAACTGAGCTTGCGAAGGCTCTGGCCGAGTTCCTATTCGATGACGAGGATGCACTCATCTCGCTTGATATGAGCGAGTACGGCGAGAAGCACACCGTCTCGAGACTGTTCGGTGCTCCTCCGGGATTCGTTGGTTACGACGAGGGTGGACAGCTAACCGAGAAGGTTCGTCGCAAGCCGTTCTCCGTAATCCTCTTTGATGAGATTGAAAAGGCTCACCCAGACATCTTCAACTCCCTGCTTCAGATTTTGGAAGAGGGTCGTTTGACCGATGGTCAGGGTCGTGTTGTTGACTTCAAGAACACCATCATCATCATGACCACCAACCTGGGTACTCGCGAGATTACTCGTGGTGCTCTTGGATTCACCCTTGAGGGTGACTCCAAGAATGACTACGACCAGATGAAGGCTCGGGTGAACGAAGAGCTGAAGCGCAACTTCAAGCCTGAGTTCCTAAACCGTGTTGATGAGGTAATCGTCTTCCCACAACTCAACCGTGACGAGCTGCTGCAGATTGTCGACCTCTTCGTTGCAAGACTGCAGCGTCGTTTGGATGAGCGCGACCTGAAGTTGACTCTCACAACCGTTGCCAAGGAACGCCTAATCGAATTGGGTTACGAGCCAGCACTTGGAGCTCGTCCACTTCGCAGGGTGGTGCAGCGCGAGATCGAAGATGCAATCTCGGAGCGAATCTTGACCGGCAACATCGGTAATGCCCAGGACATCCTCGTTGATTACATCAACGGCGAGTTCAGCTTTGTTGCGACTTCGCGTGAGAGTGAGCCAGTCGCCTAGTGACTGAGGTTCAGAGCTATCGAGTCATCAAATCCCTTCGGGGATTTGAGCTGCGAGAGTATGACCCTCACACTCTGGTGACCACCTGGTCCCAGGGGGATCTGGGATCCAGCGCATACAACGCCTTCGGCTACCTTGCCGGTTTTATCGGCGGCAATAACCAGAAGCGTCAGGCGATTGCCATGACTGCTCCGGTTCTGCAACGCGAGTCCGGAGACGGTTTCGAGGTTTCCTTTGTGATGCCCGCCGGAATGAGCGATGTTCCAACGCCATCATCCAGCGCACTGAGAATCGAACACTTCGATAGATCAACATTTGCTGCGCTGAGCTTCAGTGGATTCGCTCGGGAATCACTCTTTCGAGCCAAGGAGCAAAAGCTTAGGCAGTTGTTGACTGAGCAAGGGTTTGAGGTTATCGGCGAACCGAGATTTGCCCGATATAACGGACCATGGACCCCCGGACCACTACGTAGAAATGAAGTGCTGTTAGAAATTGTGGCGCGGTAACGCCATAATTTAGCAATGCTCAAGATTCGACCAGCCCGAACCACAGACGTTCGCGCCATCACCGCGGTCGCTGCCCCCCTGGTCGAAAAACGAATCCTGCTAGGCAAAGAGCTAGTTGAACTATACGAATCCATTCAAGAGTTTGTGGTCGCCGAAGAACATGGTGAGATTCTTGGGTTCGGTGCGCTGCACGTGATGTGGGAGGACCTTGCTGAGGTCAGAACCCTTGCCGTGCGAGAGGACGTCAAGGGTAAGGGTGTTGGCAAGAAGATTCTGACTGAGCTGATGAAGCGCGCCGAAGACCTCGGTGTCCACCGAGTCTTCTGCCTAACTTTCGAGGTCGAATTCTTCGAGTCCCAGGGCTTCCATGTCATCTCCGATATTCCAGTTGACGCCGAAACCTATGCCGAGATGGTTCGCTCCAACGATGAAGGTGTTGCAGAGTTTTTGGATTTGGCGCGTGTGAAGCAGAACACGCTTGGAAACTCAAGAATGCTTCGCACAATCTAGTTAGATAGAGCCATGGCCCCCACTCAACAGCAAATCTATGCCCGTCGCCGCGCTTTGCTTTTGGTCGTAGCTGTGGTGCTAGGAATTGTCCTTTGGAATGCCTTCAGCGGCTCAGGTTCAAACGCACCAGCACCCATCGCGAACCAAAGCTCAGTCTCTGCAACCGCCTCAACACCGGTAAATGAGATCACCGATTGCCAGCCGGGCGTTGTTCAGGTCACCGCACATATCGGAGACCAAAACGGCGATAAGAGTTCTTTTGCTGCCGATGAGAAACCACGTCTTTGGTATGAGATTACGAACACCGGTTTGGTTGACTGCAACTTCAACGTTGGATCAAGGGTGACCTTCTTCACCATCACCTCTGGTGATGAGACCTACTACTCATCCAGAGACTGCGATAGAAGTGCGGACCAGGATTTGGTGACTGTTTTGAAGGCAAACACCACGATTGCCTCAGACCGTGAAGGTGCGATTTGGGAGCGAGTCCGCTCCTCATCCACGGGTTGTGGTGCAGAGCAAGAGCCGGTTCCGGCCAATGGCGCTTCTTACTTCTTGAAGATTGAGGTTAACGGCGTTTATTCAGAGAACACCGTTCAGTTCCTGCTCAACTAAGCGCTTTTGAGAGCGCCTTTGATAGCTGATCGCCTTCCGCGCTAACTACCTGGTCATGCCCCAGCCGCAAAGCTTCTGCTTGGCGTTGCTTGGAGTTAGAGACCGCCCTGATTTCACCGGCCAACGAGATTTCGCCGAATGCAGCAACGGACGAGCGAACCGGTTTATCGGTTACCGCAGATGCAATTGCAACTGCGATCGCCAGGTCCGCTGCCGGTTCAAGAATTCGCATGCCACCCACTGTTGAAACGTAGACGTCTTTATCTATCAAGCTGATACCAGCGCGTCGCTCGAGGACCGCTAGCAGCATGGCTACACGCGAGCTATCGACACCATTTGTGACTCTTCTGGGTTGTGGGGAATTTGTCCTAACAACCAGAGCTTGGATCTCGGCGATTAGAGCTCGCTTACCCTCCACGGTAACGGTGACGCAGGTGCCGGAAACCTGGTTTTTTGAACCAGAGATAAACAGTTTGGATGGGTCCGGCACCTCTTGGATGCCATCACCAGTCATCTCAAAACATCCGACCTCGTCGGTAGGGCCAAATCTGTTTTTCAAAGTTCTAACGAATCTCAACGAGGTCTGTCTGTCACCTTCAAATTGGCAGACCACATCCACCAGGTGCTCAAGTGTTCTAGGACCTGCAATCGAGCCATCCTTGGTGACGTGACCAACCAGCAGCAGTGGTGTGGAGCTCTGCTTAGCAAGCCGAAT
>JACCEA010578202.1_pt1 | contig 16568 bp, 8 predicted proteins | sample 7449851 | NCBI WGS metagenome assembly JACCEA01 (sample SAMN15323453, study PRJNA562643) | freshwater metagenome | isolation source: river surface water | place: USA:Blue River Watershed | collected 2017-08-18 | reverse complement strand
GCTGGACGTTAGACCATTCCCTAAACGCTTGATGCGGCCGGGGTCGCGCGCGACTCGATTCCCGCCGGGGCCACAGATTAGACGTCAGACGTTGGACGCTGGACGTTAGACCATTCCCTAAACGCTTGATGCGGCCGGGGTCGCGCGCGACTCGATTCCCGCCGGGGCCACAGATTAGACGTCAGACGTTGGACGCTGGACGTTTGACCATTTCCTAATCGCTGGAGACGGCCGGGGTTATAAGACAATCGCAATAAGGAATTTGTACGAAAGAATTTCAGTGACTTAATTTGCAGTGATTAAATACATGTGTATGAAAAAACTGAAATTTAACTATAAATCAACACTTATTTCTACTGGCATTTTGTTCATTTTATTGTCCCTTTCGCTTTTCACAAAAGGATTGATGAAAAGTATGAAACAATTCCAAGTGCCTGAAAATCTATTAAATTCGCCTCACTATTATGATTCGATATTGTGGGTATACATTCATATGATCGTAATTGGTATATTAATAATTCTATTGGGTATTTTGGTGTCTCTTAAATCACAGCAAAAATGGGTATCATTACTTTTATTGATCTTGACGTCTATATATACTTATTTGGATTTCAGAACCTCAGATTCGTTCATCGGTAATAGTTTATATAAAGGTGCTGAATCAACCATACCTGGATTTATAAGCTTGACAATAAATTTTGCTTTTCTATTATTATTTATCCAATTGTGTCGAAAAACTTCTGCGGAAACGAAATTATAAGGTTTATTTAAGTGATAATTTTTGAAATTTTTCCTCTATGAGGATATCACTCTTCAACACTATTTGTGAAGCATAGTGTGTTGCAATAAGTTAATTAACTGCACAACTACTTCACACTAAACGTGGTTTAAAAGTCAAAAAGACATGAAAAATCGCTAATAGAGGAGTAGGCGTTCCCTAAACACTTAATACGGCCGGGGTCACAGATTAGACGTCAGACGCTAGACACTAGACGTTATACGTTATAAATCTAAATACAGATTTTGAAAATACACTTACATCTAACGTCTAGGGTCAAACGTCTAGCGTCCAACTTCTATCCCTATGGAACAAAAAGACAGCCTTCGCCGTTTACCTCTTGAAAACAATAATTTTTGACCTACCAATTCCGTATTTTCGAGTCCACCGCTACCCTCCCAACAAACTGGAACGACGTAGCCGCACAAAGTTTATTTCTTCAAACGACATACTTGCGCGTCCTTGAAAATTCAGCGCCAACAAACATTCACTGTCAATTCATTGGCATATACCAAGCAGATGAATTAATAGCCACAGCGATGTTGCAGCATCTCGATTTAGGAAAATTAGCAGGGTTCGGGAATCGTGATCATGGATTATTAACCATCGCCCGAAACTTCCTCTTCAAACGCTATGCATCAAAACTTGCGATTATTGGCAATAATATGTTGACAGGCCAACACGCCATTTCGTTTAGTCCGCAGGCCAACCAACCCGAAGTGATCGCTGGCCTAAAAGACTTTGTTGACGCACTCCATCCCGCACCACATCTCACTATATTTAAAGATTTTGATCCGATTGACGCTCCGCTATTTGACCAGGTAGCCTTTCAAAAAAGCCTCAAATTCAGCTCCCAGCCGAACATGTTTATCGAACTACGTGGAGAATGGAAGGAGGAGGCCGACTACCTTAATGCACTCACTAAAAAATACCGAGACCAATACAAGCGCGCACGTAAAAAAGCATCCGGAATCGAAAAGCGACAGTTAAGCCTGGAAGAAGTTGAAAAATTAGAAAACGAGATTTACGCATTATACCGTCACGTCGCAGACCACGCGCCATTCAACACCTTTTTCCTAGCGAAAAATCACTTCTACTCGCTGAAAAAAGAATTAGGTGCCGACTTCCGTTTTTTTGCCTATTTTGAAAACAACGAATTAATAGGCTTTAATACCCTCATACACCACGATGAGATTCTAGAAACCTACTTCCTCGGATACGACGACAACATCCAAAAAGAAAAAATGCTCTACCTCAATATGCTATACGATATGATTGGCTGCAGTATTCATAATGGGTTTAAACGCATCAACTTTGGACGAACGGCGATGGAAATCAAAAGCTCGATTGGCGCCAAACCCGAGCAATTATTCGGCTGGATGCAACACAAAAATCATTGGATCAATAAAAACTTAGGATTCTTTTTCAATCTACTTGAACCTGAGGCCCAATGGACAGCCAGAAATCCATTTAAAGAGCTAGATTAGGGCTTTTTGATCACAAATTCGTCACCCACTACCCCATCCGATTGAATCCATTTTAGGTTGAACGTACGCTTGTCCACATCCAAGATGACAGATCCGCCAATTTTATTATTGGTATACACTGACGACTTCATGGGAAAACCCGGACGCTGACCGCCTACTTTTCCTCCCGATCCATTCACGACATAAATCACCCCTTGACCCTTCGGACCTACGACATACTGATTAGGCGAAGTAGACGTGGCCACCACGTGTGTCGCCGCATCAAACGTATCATTCACTCCCCAATGCCCGCGCATCGGATAACTGCGTTCATACACATGACTGTGTCCTGCAATCACTAAGTCAACCTTATATTGCTCAAAAAGTGGGTTAACATGCTCACGCAAATGCTTCATGTCCAATTCCGTATCCGAATCATGCGATCCTTTGGAATAAGGAGGCTTATGAAAATACACCACCACCCAAGGCAATTTATTCGCCGCCAAATCTGCCTTCAACCACTCGTATTGCATGCCTTTTCCATCCATAAGCTGCAATCCAGTCACGTCGCGCATCTCGGTATCCAAGGCGACTAAATGAACTGGGCCATAATTCAAAGAGTAATAGGACTCCGCATGGGAAGGCAAACCACCTGCCTCACCCTCAATGGGCATATTAAATATCTTAAAATATGGCGGAACGGTCGGATCATGCTTGCCCGCATAATCATGATTTCCAGGTGACGGATAAATGGGCAAATTTTGCAAAAATGCGGTTTGATACACATCAAATACATTTTTTTGATACTCTTCATCTTTGCCGTTATTATAAGCATTATCGCCTAACCAAATCCAAGCATCCGGACGAGCACCACGCGTAAATGTCTCAATTGAATTCATGACAGCCTTTTGGCTGGCTGAACCATCGCCAAAATCACCCAAGGCCCAAATGCGTACTTTTTTGGTTGAACCAAAAGCGGGCGCCGTTACGACATAACGATCCGCTGTAAATGATTTTGAATCAATCTGATACGCATACTTCGTAGCAGGCTTCAGTCGATTCAAGGTAATTACGTGATCAATCACGCGACTCGTATCTTGGGCTGAAAACACCTGACCTTTGGCTTGATAAAACACTTGACTTGGGGACGGGATATCCGTACGCCAATGCACCAAAACAGATGTAGGCGTGACCGATTGCAAATAAGGCCCACGAACAATTTGCGCTTTTTGTGCCCAAGCGAATTGAGCACAAAAAAGCAAAAACAATAACCGCATATAATTAAATTTTAAACTCCTAAACTCCAACCTTCCCGATACGTACGCTTCACAAATTGATTCGCCGCATCGAAATTGGTTACACGCATGTTCTCATTATCCCATAACAATTTGGTATTTGAACCTGGATAATGCATCCCTTTGCCCGTTGGCCTAGGGAACGGCATATCCGCCACGCGAATCGCCAAATTAGCCATTAAGATTGCTTCGGTCAACGGACCTGCCAACTCAAAAGGTGAACTCAATTGCTTATTACCATAACCTGCAATCGCTCCTTCTACCCACTGCGCGTAGTGACCGTCCGCGCTTCCCGGAACACGTTCCAGTTTTTGCTTCACCTTTACTTCTTCATTTCTAGAAAGAGGCAATAAACGCGGATTAGCTGCATATTCACTCGCCATCATTTTACCTTTGGTCCCAATAAACAAGATACCTGAGTTACCATCGCCAAACATTTCATCCGGCCCTAACTCTTCAGGTCTCTCTGGTTTAATGCCACCATCCATCCAATGCATGGTTACTGGACCTTTCGTCTTTTTCGTTTTCGGGAATGTCAATGTCGCATGGCTTGAAGGAGGGCAGCTATCTGGGAAAACACCCCGCTGTCCAAATGCCGTAAAGACACTGCCAACACTCGCCTGCACATCCGAAGCATATTTCAAACCTAATACACGGAACGGAGCTTCCATTAAATGGCAACCTAAATCACCTAACGCACCCGTACCATAATCCCACCATCCGCGCCATGAGCCCGGAATCAAATTGTCTACATAATCTTTATAAGGAGCTGTCCCCAACCATAAATCCCAGTCTAATTCTGAAGGAACAGGAGGCTTCGCTTTAGACCACGGAATACCCTGAGGCCAGATCGGACGATTAGTCCAAATTTGAACCGTGTGAACATCGCCGATGATCCCTGCGTCATACCATTCGACTAATTGACGAACGCCATCACCGGAAGAACCCTGATTACCCATTTGGGTAACCACTTTATATTTATCGGCCGCAGCTGTCAACATCCGTGCTTCGTAAATATCGTGTGTCATCGGTTTTTGCACATAGACGTGCTTCCCTAATTGCATTGCAGCCATCGCCTGAACAGCGTGGTTATGATCGGGAGTAGAAACGGAAACTGCGTCGAAATTTTTCGATTCAACTTCCATCAATTTCCGCCAATCTTTGTAATATTTTGCTTTGGGATAAGCAGCTACTGAGTCTTTGGCTTGTCGGTCATCTACATCACACAAAAAAGCGATTTCTGCCTTCCCGCTCTCATAGAATTTTCTCAAATCGGACTTCCCTTTACCACCCACGCCAATTCCTGCCACGATTAACTTGTCACTCGGAGCGAGAAAACCTTTTCCGCCCAATACATGTCTTGGAACAATAAAAAAACTGGATGCCAAGGCGCTTTTCTCTAAAAAGCTTCGTCTAGATACGCTCATATGTCAATAGTTTAATAGGTTTTTGTTGGCCTAATTTAAATATAATAAACTAGTAATCAGCTCCTTGATGAAAAAAAAACGCTACCATTCCAGTAGCGTTTTTTTCACAATAATTCAAAAACTAGTAACCTGCGTTTTGCTTCAGGTAACCTGTCAAGTTAGACGCGCCATCAATCGCCGTTTGAGGGATTGGGAAAATGCGCTTATTCTTATTTTTATCTGTTTTCTCAGTCCAGCTGTCCTCATACTTTTCGAAACGAATTAAATCCGTACGACGTTGCATTTCCCAGTAGAACTCAAAACCACGCTCACGCAACAACAAATCTAAGTTGATGCTTGAAAGCGGTGTCGCAGGTGAATTAGCTGTACGTGATAAACGTACTTTATTTACATCTGCCAATGCGGCCGCAGCATCATTTGACTTACGTAATTTAGCCTCCGCACGCATTAAATAAACATCCGCTAAACGTACGATCATGATGTCTGCTTCGCCGAAGTTACGACCGGATGCCGACTTATTCGAAAACTCATATTTCAACACACGGTAGCCAGCGCTGTAATCACTACCCTCCGTCGTAAAGTCAACTTTTTCCGAATGAACAACCAGTGGATTTCCCTTACCTCTTGAATTAAGAATTCTGCCTACTTGCAATGATTTTCCATCCGCACATTTCACAAAAGCACCACTACGCAAGATCAATCCGTATTGTTGGCCACGTAAAATTCCACGATCAATCTTATACGTAGCTGGATCTACACATTGATTATCTTCTTTCTTTACATTTTGCTTGTAAAAACGAGGATCCGCAACTGCTGGATCAGTAGAACCATACGCAGAAACCCATGTCTGATAAAAAGTAGGTGTGATGGCTGGACCATCTGTACCATTTGCTGCAGGAAATGCTGGCAATGGACGCTGATCATTCGCTAAAGAGAAATAAGCCAAACGGTTATGTCCATTTAATTCTGCGCGCTGGTCAACTGCAAAAATCAACTCCTTATTTCCGTGATTTGAGTTACTAAAAATATCCCAATAATCCGTAGACAAGGCATATTGACCCGAATTAATGATCTTATCAGTATACTCAACCACTTTATCCATATCCTCTGCTTTGTGCGAAGGCGTACCGTATACGTCACGCCAAACAGCCGAATTTAGGTGCAAACGAGCTAATAAACCCCAAACTCCACCTTTGGTTAAGCGACCAGGACCTGCCGTGGTGGTTAATAAAGGCTCAACGGCCAATAATTCACTTTTGATGTACGCGATGGCTGCCTCTCCACGAAGAATCGTCGTTACTTCACTTAAATCATCCTTCTGAAAGGATAATCCAAATAAATCCAACATCACCATGTTGTAATAAGCACGCATACCTCTTGCCTCTGCCAAATACAATTTAGCATTACCATCTGTATTCAATTTCAAGGAATTAATTGCTGTTACTGATCTAGAAATACCAGCTAAAACAGCATTCCATGTATTACGCACGTTTGGATCTGTGCTGGTGGTCTCATGTCTGTGCAAAGACAAATAAATACCATTATCACCCCAATCCGTTCCTCCACGGTATGGCAAAATCGCCTCATCCGTAGAGATTTCTTGTAACGCAAACATGGTCGTATGTTGGAAGATCGTAGGCAATAATGCATATACCGGAGCAATCATTCCATCCGCTGCTTGCTTATCAGTCAAATTCGCAGCATTGTATTCATCTAATACAATTTCATTCAAATCAGAGCAACCTACTAAGGTTGTCATCCCTACCATTAACATGGCTATATTTCTAAACTTTTTCATTTCTATGTAGCAATTCAAATTAGAATGTAAGATTTAAACCAACAATCAGCGATTTCGCCTTAGGATAACTTAAGTAGTCAATACCGTACGATAAAACGCCGTTTATCGAGTTATCCTTGTTTACTTCAGGATCATATCCATCGTACTTCGTCTTTAACCACAAGTTTTGACCTGTAACGGATAAACGTGCACTGGAGATAAATTTGCTGATGCCCATCTTGGCCGTTGGCAATTGATAACCCAAGGTCATGTTGTTCAAACGCAAGAAAGCACCATCTTTCAAAAAGCGCGTAGATACCGGCGCAGCGTTATTGATGGACTCTTTCGGATCTGCGTAAGCTGCTGGCGTAACGTTCGTGTTTTTCGAGATTCTCAACTTGTAAAACGATGCATTGGCCGTGTTATCGTAGATTTTATTTCCAGAAACCCCGTTAAATTGCATTGAAAAGTCAAATCCTTTATAAGACGCATTTCCGAAGAAATTGTACATGGTTGTAGGCAACGCTGTTCCTGCTGCAATCCGATCTTTATCAGTCACAATTCCGTCACCATCTTGATCTTTGTACTTACTAATTCCTTTGTCATCAAAACCAATGAATTCACGTAAGAAGAATGTACCGATTGGCTGACCGTTGATATATCCGTTGATAGTCGCTGAAGTCAAACCTGAACCCGAAGCTGATCCTGAAGGAATAACGGTGTATGGAGAACCTGTCACTTCATTATTGATCAACGTTAAGTTACCGCCCACATTGAATTTAATGCCTGATTTAGTTTCGAATTTATAATCCAAATCCAATTCCACACCACTATTGACAATTTCCATATTCGCCACATTTGTCCAAACTGAACTTGCTGGCTGAACTGGATCTGCTGGAATAACCTCCAAAAGCATGTTGGTCGATATCTTTCTAAACGCATCAACTGATCCAGATAGCGCACCATTTAAGAAAGCAAAATCCAAACCTAAGTTCATCTGCGTAGAAACCTCCCACTGAATATCCGGATTCGCTAAACGCGAGTAGGTAATACCAGCTGGGAATGAGGCAGATTCATCTAATGGGTAGGAAGTAGAAGCACCAACCGTTGCCGTAAATAATGGCTGCGTAATTTTTGGTGGAATCTCTTGGTTACCTGTTTGTCCCCAACCTCCACGTAATTTCAAGTTGCTAACCGAAGAATTTTTCAAGAAAGGTTCTTCGGAAATACGCCATCCCAAAGAGAATGAAGGGAAAATACCGTATTTATTATTAGAACCAAATTTGGACGAACCGTCAGCACGTACCGTGGCAGTTGCCAAATATTTATCTTGATAATCGTAATTCAAACGTGTATAAAATGATTGCAATTCATTAATGAATGCGTTACCCGCTGGCCTGTTCGTGGCAAGCGTTAACTCTTGTCCGATGCCTGGATTGTAAATTGGCTCCGTAGGAACAATTGGAAAACGGTTGATACTAAACGTACGCCATTGATATTCTATTTTTTGATATGAATGACCTACCAAAGCACCTAAGCTATGATCACCTAAATCCAAGTTATACGTCAAATAATTTTCAATCAAATTATTCAAGTTACTTGTATTATACGTATCTAAGCGACCGTCAATTTTAGGCACATTACTTGCTAAGGTCTGTACATCACGTACAGAAGTTGAATTATCATAACCGAAGTTCATGCGATAGACTAAACCTTTAGTCAATTTCACAGAAGGTGAAATATTTGCAATAAAACGATTAGTCGTATTTACATCCTTAAACAATTGTAAGGTGGTTAATGGATTGGATTGACTAATGAATGTTGCAGGAGTCTTTCCATCCGCAGCATATGTTGGTAAGGTAGGGTTATTTGAAATGGCTGTTCCTAACAAGCTCTCGATAGCCGGACGCTCATTAACCGTATTGGAGAATGAAATATTGGCATCTAAGTTTAAACGATCATCCCAGAATTTTTGATTCACATTCATGCGGCCTGTTAAACGGTCCAACTGATTGTTTTTCAAAATACCTTGTTGCATTTGTGCACCAAAAGCAGCGTAATAAGTTAGTTTACTGGCACCACCACCTAAACTTAAATTATAGTTTTTGGTCATCGCTTGGCGTGTAATTTCTTTTTGCCAATCCGTATCCGAACCAAAATCTTCTAGCGTACCGCTATTAGCTACTACTTGCTTTTTGAATTCGCTCGCAGAAAGGACAGGCAATGGACGTGTGATGGAACTCACACCTACAGAAGAGGAGAATTCAATTTTAGATGTTCCCGCTTTTCCTTTTTTGGTCGTAACCAAAATAACGCCGTTGGCACCGCGTGAACCATAAATAGCTGTTGCAGAAGCATCTTTTAATACGTCGATGGTCTCGATATCCTGCGGGTTAATGAAGTTTAATGGATTTCCACCACCTGTAGATGAGTTATCTAACGCTAATCCGTCGATGACAAACAAAGGCGTAGATCCTGTACGAATTCCACCAGGTCCACGAATCGTGATTCCTTGTGATCCACCTGGCTCACCGGTTGCTGAAGTAATGTTGACCCCCGCTACTTTACCCTGCAATAATTGCTCTGGGGAGTTGATGATACCTTTATTGAATGCCGCGCTTCCAACGGACTTCACTGAACCTGTCACGTCGGTTTTCTTTTGCGTACCATAACCGATCACGACTACTTGCTCTAAGTCAGATGCATTTGCCGATAAGGATACGTTGATGGTAGATTGCTTCCCAACAGTAACTGTTTTGGTGGCATAGCCAACAAATTTAAATTCCAGTACAGTATTTTCAGAAGTAATGGAAATGGAATACTGGCCATTAGCGTCAGCCGTAGTTCCTTTGGTCGAACCTTTGATGGAAACTGATCCTCCAGCTAGGGGTTCTTGCGTAGTGGCATCGGTCAGTTTACCAGTAATTTTAGATCCTTGTCCGTAAACCACATTGGTTTGCAAACAAAGTAACAGAATTGCGCTAGTTAATAGAAAAACCGCATGACGGCTTTGTGTCATTAACTTGTGCGCACAAGTGCGTACGAGTAGTCTCATAAATAGGTTGATTAAATTGGTTAAAAGGCAAATGTATATTGGTATAATGGTCACTAGATTACATTAATATTAAGCTAATGTTATCTAATTAATTCTCCGAATTTTACCATTTTATTTTGGGTAACCAAAATTTAGCTTAAAAAATAACTAAATGGCACTTTTGAAAAAATGTCCATAGTACATTCAACTGGCGAATGCTACATCAAATAATATGCTGAAAGACAAATAGTTATCCTTCTAGTTTTCCAAAGGTACTCGCACTCAGAAAAGGTATAATTTATTCGATTGAAAATACCTTTATAGACTCGACAACTAGCTTGGTTATTGAACCCAAGCGATGTATCAAATCATGTATACTTAACCGTCGTATAACACTCCACATTCGGGTGCAACCACAAAAATGAAGCTGGACAATCCGTCGTGATTTGCTTCGTCATAATCTGTTTGAATGCCGCTTCCTTACCATTTCCTGTCACTAAGAAAATAATCTTTTTCGATTGCAAGATTTCCTCCATACCCACACATAAACCAAATGCCGGTTCAGCACCTTGCGATAAAGCTGGATCATGCTGGATCGTTGATGCTGCCAAAGTAGCTTTATGAAATTTGGGATTTAAAAATGGTGCTGGCTCATTAAATGCGATATGCCCATTTTTACCTAAACCCAAAATACAAATATCAAAAGGACCTTGTTGCGCGATGACTCCTTGCATCCGAAGGCATTCTGAATCCGTATCCGCCATATTCGTATCAAATCCGAAATACCTCGTTTCAGGTATGGCCAAAGGTCCCAATAAATGCTTGTGTAAATATGATTCGCATGAATCCGGATGTTCCGAAGGAATGATTCCCCACTCATCCATTTTCATGACACGCATCTGTGTAAAATCCTCCGCATGTTTCGCCATTTCCGCATACATGCCTGTGGGCGATCCACCGGTGGCAGCACAAAAAAACAAAGATGGATTTGCACGCACAGAACTCAAAATACTCGCGCTGGCCAATTGGCTCAATTCCGCATAATCAATCGCAGTCGTAATTTTCATGTCAATTTGGTCTCAATTATAAGTTTATATCTTTTTTACACGCTAAAATTCGCTAATTTCGAATTACCAACCTAGTTCTAAAAAATACATTAATGAATTTATCCTCCCCAGCCGCATGGACTCATGTAGTCTTTGTAGGCATTAGTTGGCTATTAGCCATTTCTCCACCGCTTCATGCTCAAAACTGGTCGATTCAAGTAGGCACCAACCTGACGCAATACCAATTTACAAATTCAGAAGGAAACACGTTGGATGCTTTACGTCCATCATCTGGAAGACACTTGGAAATAGGCTATCAAAAAGTCCTTTTAGATACGTCGAAACTACTCCTTAAAACCAATAAATCTGCCGTTTACTTTAGCAATCACCAGACGCAAGCAAAACTTGTGAGTATGCTTCGGTTAGGTGTCCAATTATCTTCAGACCAATATAATGCAGCAGGCAATGTGGGAATTAATCAATTCGCCTATCAAACTGAATATGTAGGAATTGGTTTACACGCCGGATTTCAGCTTCCTATTAGCAAAAAAACTTCAGTGGAGGTATTGGGCAAATTGAATGGACAATCCCTCATTCAAGGGACCCAACGCTTGGATACCCAACTATTGGATTTGCGGACAGACTCACAATTCAATGGGTTGCAGGTTTTGGCTGGTTATGTAGTCCAACTGAACTACCGAATCAACTCGATGGCTGGACTTCACCTCGGATTTCAGTCGATGAAAAGCATGGGGGTGTCCGAGGTACATGGCACCTTATTGGCATTCCAGCCAGCGACGGTGTTCGTTGGCATTCGCCTTTTCCCTAACTAATCCCACTAATTCATATGAAAAAACTTATCAGCACGCTGATCGTGCTATTCCTAGGATGGAACAGCTGGGCGCAAAATACGGGAATCAATTACCAAGCGGTGATCTTGAATCCCAAACCCGTTGAAATACCGGGCACATTTATTCAAAATCAAGTCCTTGTTCAAGCAAAAGTCACGATTCGATTTACGATAAAAACAGGAAATGTCACCGACTTTGAGGAGACACATGAAACCAAAACAGATGATTTTGGCTTGGTCAATTTGACAATAGGTACCGGAAATACGCAGTCAAGCAATGCGGTATATCGCCAATGGAGTGCATTGGTATGGGATGCAAAAGTCAAGTCACTCGTGGTCGCTGTTAAATTTGAAAATGAATCTAGCTTCGTTGAGGTTAGTAATCAGACATTTAACTACTCCCCGTATGCATTATATGCCTCATCCGTAGAATATGCGAATGTGCAACATGCCCCCAAAAAATTATCCCATTTTGAAAATGATCCAGGGTATTTAATTACAAAGGATTTGAAACCCTTGGAAGATAAAATGGTGGCAAATGAACTCAAGACAACGAGTCAATTTGTCCTATTGGAAACCCAGCGACTTAGTCTAGAAAAACGTATCAGTACACAAGATACGCGCATCGAGGCGCAAGAAAACGCATTGATTACGTCGAACAAAACGGTAGGTACGGTTCAAAATCAAGTGAATCAAAATTACACAACGTTGACCAACCAGCTGAATGAACAGCGGGCGCAAATGATCAATCAATTCAATAGTTTAGGTGGTTCGTATGAATCGTTAAGCAATAAATCGACGGCCACGGATTTGGGGAACGCGAATCCGAGTAATCGGGCGTATCCGAGCCAACAAGCCGTTAAGACCTATGTGGATCAAGCGATTAGCCAAGTGGTGGTTTCTGGGGCACCGGATGCAACGACATTGGCCCCTGGAAAAGTTCAGCTAACCGGTGATCTCGCCGGCACCGCGACAAATCCTACCGTGCCGGGACTTTCTCAAAAAGAAATTTTAAGTAATAAAACCGTTGACATTACCGCAGATGGTACTTCGGACACCAAATATCCATCGGCGAAAGCGGTAAAAATTTATGTGGATCAGGCCACGTTGGGTACCGCATTAGCCGCAGATTTAAATGCCAAAGCAGACAAAAACTCCCCAATTTTCACGGGCATCCCTCAATTACCTAGCAGGACTGTGGCCATTACCCAAAGCAATGGCACAAACTCAACGCAAGTGGCCACCACAGCTTTTGTTCAAAATTCCATTGCTGCACTATCCGTCAATGATGCGAGCTCGAGCGCCAAAGGAATCATTCAATTAGGAGGAGATCTTGGAGGAACGGCGACAGCTCCCTTAGTTCCTAGCCTCGCTGGTAAAGAAATCTCCAGTAATAAATCAAATGACATAAATGCGGATGCGCTTTCCACGACCAAGTACCCTTCCGTGAAAATGATTAAAGATTATGTAGATACCCAAATTAGTATCGGTGGTGTATCAGATGCCAGTACGACTTCAAAAGGTATTGTTCAGTTGGCGGGTGATTTGGGTGGTACCTCTACACTACCGGTTGTTATTGGTCTGGCAGGCAAAGAAATCGCCTCCAATAAATCAAATAATATCGGTGCGGATGCATTATCTACGACCAAGTACCCTTCTGTGAAAATGATCAAGGATTATGTGGATACTCAAATAAGCAATGGAAGTGTTTCGGATGCCAGCACAACGGTTAAGGGAATTGTTCAATTAGCCGGAGATTTGAGTGGAACATCTGTTTCTCCTTCGATTGCGAATAATGCCGTTACCTCCATTAAAATATTAAACGGTGCGGTAACAAATGAAAAAATTGACCAAGTAAGTGGCTCAAAAATTTTGGGAAACATTGCCGGAAATGCAGCTAATGTGACTGAAACGATCACAGCTTCACATGGAGGCAGTGGAACAGCGGGAACATTGACCGGTTTTTTATATGGAAATGGTACCTCAGCCTACACGGCCTCTACCAGCATCCCGGTCGCACAAATTACTGGGGCAGAATTAATAGCCAATAAATCTACCGCGACTGACCTAGGAAATTCAACGCCCAGTGACACCTATTATGCGAGTCAAAAAGCCGTAAAAACCTATGTGGATTTAGCAGTTAGTAGTTCGGTGGGTGGAGCCACCTTAACCGCGCTGAACTTAAAAGAAAATACGGCCAATAAATCCGATGCCGCATTAGGGACGAGTACGACCTTATTCCCAACACAAAATGCAGTCAAAACCTATGTGGATGACAAATTTGGCGCAGCGAATTACATTACATTAGGCAATTTACCTTTGTTGGCCAATGGTACGGTTTTAGGGAATTTCAGTGGGAGCACGGCTAGTCCAGCAGCGTTAAATACGACAGGCAGTGGGAATTTGGTGCGCGCTTCCAACCCAACAATTACAAGTCCGGTCTTAAATGGAACGATATCTGGATCCACGGTATTTGCAGTGGCTAATGGTGGATTAGGAACGAACAGCATGAGCTCAGGCTATGTCAAAGCAGGAAATCCATTCTTCTCCATTAGTGCCATACCCGTTAGTGACGTCACGGGTGCCGTTCAAAAGGTCAATGGCATCACGCCAGACGGTAGCGGAAATGTAGCTATTCTATATGGCAGAACATATACAGGCATATATAATGGTGGGGTTTTTACCGCTGTTGGCTCCCCGACAAACAGTGACATATACATTGTTTCAGCAGATCCGACTTCCTCCAACAATGGTCGAACTTTTATTTACGACGGAGCAATCTGGAATGAAATAAGTACCGATCAGGCGGCGCTCGATGCGCGTTACGTTCGGCTTTCTGGAGGAAACATGGGTGGCAATTTAAGTTTCGGAATAGGTAAAAAGGTGATTTTACAAGATGCCCCTTCAGCCGATACGGATGCCGTAAATAAAGCTTATGTGGATAATACCGTCAGTACAGGTGGTACGCCAGACGCTTCATCGACAACCTCTGGAAAAATTAGATTAGCCGGCGATATCACGGGAACGGCAACTAGTCCTAGCATCGCGGCGAATGCCATTAGTACGTTAAAAATCGCAGATGGAGCAGTGACAGATGCGAAGATATCAGGCATTTTATCCGCCGCTAAAGGTGGTACGGGAATCGACAATTCGGGTAAAACACTCACGCTGGGAGGTAATTTGGTTTTGAATGGAGCACATGCCACAAACCTGACCGTTACTGCAGCTACTTCCCTTACGTTACCCACGGCCGGAACATTGAGTACGTTGGCAGGAGCCGAAGACTTAACAAATAAATCGGTGAATGGTGTCCGTCCAAGTAGTTTGGGAACAGGTTTTAATCTGGTTGGCGGAACGATTTCAAAGACATTGACGGTCGGAAATGATGCCTCGATCATCGGGTCAAATACCGGGGATCAAACCATCACCTTAAGTGGTGATCTCACAGGTTCTGGTACGGGGGCCATTTCGGCGACATTAGCAAATAGTGGGGTGGTTTCGGGCAGCTTTGGAAGTGCCAGTTTAATCCCCGTTATTTCAGTAGATGCCAAAGGTCGAATCACGTCGATATCAACCCAATCCGTAAATGCTACAAGCCCATCGGGAACTACTTTACTGGATGGAAAAATTTGGATCGGTAATGTTTCCAATGCCGCCGCAGCACAGTCTATTTCGGGTGATATTAGTATATCCAATGCGGGGGTGACGGCTGTTGGTGCTAACAAAATCACGAATGGGATGTTAGCCGGATCTATCGACCTAAGTGCGAAAGTAACTAATGTATTACCTGTTGCCAACGGGGGAACGGGACTTAATTCACTCACCAGCCGAGGTCTACTTATTGGCAACGGAACGAGCAGCCTTAACACTTTGTCAGGATCGTCGGCTGGGGATATTGTAACATATTCGGGTTCAGCTTGGGTGGCGAGTCAGCCAACCGCAGCGGATGCGACAAATTCTGGCATAATGACCACCGGAACGCAAACATTGGCTGGGGCTAAAACCTTTGCCAGTTTAGCCACAAGTGGAAATACGACAATTGGCGGCAACCTTGTAGTAACCGGATCACAAACAAATAGTGCACTGATAGCTTCTAAAGTGATATTTACAGATGCCTCCAAGGTCCTTACCTCTACAGGAACCGTGGGCGTGGTCCAAGGAGGAACGGGTGCTACCACCCTACCAAGTGCTGCCATACTCGTAGGTGCCGGAACATCTGCTGTCACTGCTATTAGTCCCGGTACGGATGGGCAAGTATTAATCTCGCGCTCGGGAGTCTGGGGGGCGGAAAATGCATCGCCGGCGGTAACGCTTGGAAATGTGAATGGCAGTTCAACGGCTAAAGCATTAACCATTACAGCAGGTGGCGAAATAAGTCTTAGTCCAGCAGATGGCACAAATCCTGGGATTATGACCACCGGAACGCAAACATTGGCTGGGGCTAAAACCTTTGCCAGTCTAACCTCGAGCGGAAATTCGTCGGTTGGCGGAAACCTTATTGTAACCGGATCACAAACAAATAGTGCATTAACAGCCTCCAAAGTAATCTTTACAGATGCTTCGAAGGTACTCACCTCTACAGGAACCGTGGGCGTTGAACAAGGGGGAACGGGTGCTTCTACCCTAACAAGTGCTGCTTTACTCGTGGGAGCCGGAACATCTGCTGTCACAGCCATTAGTCCAGGTACGGATGGGCAAGTATTAATCTCACGCTCGGGAGTCTGGGGGGCGGAAAATGCATCGCCGGCGGTCACGCTTGGAAATGTGAATGGCAGTTCGACGGCTAAAGCACTAACCATTACAGCAGGTGGCGAGATAAGTCTTAGTCCAGCGGATGCAACAAATCCCGGCATTATGACCACCGGAACGCAAACATTGGCGGGGGCTAAAACCTT
>JACCEA012259188.1_pt1 | contig 16569 bp, 16 predicted proteins | sample 7449851 | NCBI WGS metagenome assembly JACCEA01 (sample SAMN15323453, study PRJNA562643) | freshwater metagenome | isolation source: river surface water | place: USA:Blue River Watershed | collected 2017-08-18 | reverse complement strand
GGATAACGAGAAATTCTACTAATAGAGAAAGTATTTATTGATGCATTTCCATCAGAACCCGATTTGATGACAATTGGAGAGACTCTCATACCAAGCCATTTCTTAATTCAGTGGGATATACGAAGTATGTGGTATAGACTACAATACGATACATACAATACCAGATAAGCACTGTGTACTTTGTGACAACTGGAGATTTTTGCAATCTCTGAGATCTATCATCACTCCCGTTATTGTTAAATGATGATACATATTTGTATTTGAGACGATGGAAAGCTATTATGGACTGTCTCCAGTGAGGATTTGTTTTGCGTAGATCACATCCACAGTCAACAATGTTTTTGCCAAAATAAATGTCTCAATCCCAGATGTTTAATTGGTAAGATTATATGTACTGTATTGGAGCACCTCATTATAGAAGACCCGAATATTATGCTTCACATTACTTCACCCGGGATCATGTTGTGTTGAAAAACCAGGCTAGCAGGTTACAACACAAGCAAATACTAAGAATTGTTTTTCAACATTATTGATTGAGTACATTAAAGCACAACTAATTTAATTAGAGAATTTGCATGAACTCTTCAATAATTGATATTGCTTGAAAGTAACATATTGGGACGACACTGTTGGAATGTTGTAAGCTCTTGCCCACTCTTTGCCAACAGTCGCATTCAAAATGATCGGTCGACTGCGTATGACCTCAAAGCTTTGAATCGAGCATACCTCACGATCCTCCTCTATGTCATTCGTTGAATAATCAGATGAATTCAACGTACTGTCAGACTTGACTATAAAATCACATTGGTCAATCGTAACATAACGAGATTTCTCTTCTCGATTCATGTTGTTGAATGGCTCGGAAGAGATCATTGAAGTACCGTTCTCGGATTCAAAGTGGGCGGGAAGCACTCCATGAAATCCATCCTCGAAATACTCAATTCTAGCATTATGAGGCAAGAAAAAATGGGACGGAAATAAATACCACTCATTACCCATGCAAATTTTAATGTCCTGTTTTGCAGATCCGAAATTTTGCTCCAAATACAGACTTGTATCACTCCATAGTTCATTGTACCCTGATAGTTGATATGATAAACAAGTCGGTATTCTCCCAAAGTAATATTTACCTCTGTAATTTCTATAATTAGCAGAAATACGGCAATACGCTAATATCACAGCAAAGAGAGATATCATGCCTGAGACCATGTGAGCTAGTTTACTAAGTTTCTTTGTTTTCCTGTTGAACGAGATGATCTTTAGTTTTGTTCGAGGAGAAAATAAAGATCAGACTTACTCGTATGCCAATATTTCAGGGTGTATCGTAGCTGGAGACTTATCCCCAAAGAAGACCGTAAAAATCCTATCCAATATACTGACCCCAGACACTACAGTCACTGATGCAAGATATGCAATGAGGGGATAACATGGATAAAGAAACCTTTCCTCCTAATCAATTATTTTATCAAATTAATAGTGCACAAAACAAATGCAAATACCTTGTGGGGTCGATTGAATAATACAACAAGCCAGATTGTTGCAGAGGCTAGAATCGTTACAAATGCCCCATCCAAATCTCTTCGTTTCGTCAGAAAAAAGTCAAAACCAGTGACAATCGGAGATATTAAAATCAGTGGCCAAGCCAATCCTGTATTGAGAAATAGATTCTTGAAGTAATAAGCGGCAGGCTCAACGCCATAGAGTTCATCTCCATGAGAACTGCCAATCGCATTATATAAAAATATATTAAGGCTGGGAACAGTACTGTATTGAATGATAGTAGATCATATAAATCCTTCACAACACATTGCAAGACACTTACAACTTTTGATAAAAGTGGAAATCTATGGATATGGCTGGAATAAAAATGGTGGCAACGATTAAAACCCCGCTAATACAAAGTTTCGTAATAAAATAAGATGGAGGTAGTCGACTAGTTTTCTTTTGCTTTGTTTCTCGCCATATCATATGAATTCCGATCGGGGCAAACAACAGACCCACAAACGGCCAACCAGTCCATATCACAGCAATACTCCCCCAAATAATGGCGAAAATTGAATCATCGTCCATCCAATTGGCATAAGAGAGCATTAGTAGGCTCATACTGACAGCCGAGGGCAAGTATGCCGTGGAGGCAAAGAATACTCCAGGGGAAGTCAATAGAAAAATTAAAGTAATGCGAGCAACAGACGGTGACGATAAAGTGGTTTCCAAAACTTTCACAAAGCAAGCTTCAGCGTATGCAGTAAATACTCCGAAAAAAATGCGAATCGAATAAAATGTCTGAATTTTGTTGAATCCAACAAATTTGCACTGCAGAGCAAACAAATAGAGAGGATAAACAAAAGTATATGAACGAAGAGCAAATTGCGGAGAATATTCCCAAGTTTGCATGCCTTTTCCATACAAAAGGTAATGTAAAGGTTCCCAGTAACCGTAAGTTTCATCTGTATCGTCGATATGATTAATGAAGACGGCAATAAGATTGAAAAGGGCAAATACAGCGAAATATATATGAAAAGTAGAAAGTTCAAACAAATTATTCTTCAGAGATCCTTTCTTTTGTAGAGTTCCAGATTGAAGAGGTTGTTGCTTACGGTTGGTAGGAGGGGTAGATGAGTCTGTCTTCGCTGTGGATTGATTACCATCTTTCCCTTTCAGGGAACCTGATGCCTCATTTTCTTTCGTCATTGAAAATTTTTCCAAGTTTGAAAATATTAAATTTGCACTCAGGTCTCAATGTTTTGCTACTAATAACGACAATATTGTACAATAATAGGGATATTTAGCAATTAACTCCAATCAGTAATTGCTTGAAACACGATAAGGATTCAAATATCCATGTAATTACACTCACGTGTTTTTCGCTTTTTGCTCATGCTTGTTCTACAATTTTCAGCCATTAGTCCATATAGTGTTTGGTTCGCCAGTTCTCCTCCATCGCACAACATAAGCTTATTATAGCTTATACTGTGTCTCATGTGGTACGGTTCTTTGTTGAGTCAGACAGATTAAAAACCATAATTTCAGGACATATACTTTATTACATAATGAAAATAGAAATATTACTACTGTGTCTAATCCTGAGTAACCTTTCGTTTGTAGATTCTGTGATCTTGACATTCGATCGCCACACTAGGATTCGGGCCTTTTACTATCTGTGGTATGGAAATCCCGCCCACGATGGAAAATATCAACATTGGGACCATGAAGTTTTGCCGCATTGGGAGAGTCGAATCAATTCACTCTATCCAGATGTTGGAAAGAGATTTTCTCCTCCCCAACAATTGCACTCACCTTACTATCCTTTGCAAGGACCGTACTCATCTCTCGATCCAAAAGTAGTGGAGGAGCACTTTCGTCAGTTGATTAATGGGAAAGTAAATGTTATAGTTGCTTCGTGGTGGGGGCAAAAAACTAAGTTGGAGAGCACTGACACACAAGGTGTTAACACCGATGAAGCCCTCGAGGCATTGCTACAAATAGCTGAAAACTTCAATGCGGAACATCCGTGGCAACCTCCTATTCAAATTGCAATCCATCTGGAGCCGTATCCCTCACGCTCAGTTCAATCTATTCGGGAAGATGTGATCTACATTCACGAAAAGTATGGGAAGTTTAGTTGTTTACATCGTTTGATGTCACCCAGACCGAAGGGATTTACACATAAAGAAAAGATTGTTTTCTATATATATGACTCTTACCATATCGACCCAAATCAATGGCAGCGGCTATTATATGATGAAGGCGACCTCAGTATTCGCACCGAGGAACAATACGACAGTGTTTTCATGGGTCTTTGGTTGCATCCAGAACACGGACATGATCTGTTTCATGCAGGGTTTGACGGAATATATACTTATTTTGCAGCAGAAGGATTTTCGTACGGTTCGTCGTGGTATTCATGGAGATCTATATGCCAATATTGCCACCGACATAGTATGATTTGCGATTTAAGTGTTGGGCCCGGTTATGATGATTCTCTAATCAGACCTTGGAATTCTCACAATACGAAGGACAGAGAAAATGGTAAATATTATCGTCGCGCTTGGGATAAAGCTATTGATGCACAGCCTGACTTCGTTAGGTAAGTATTCGTCAAACATTATTTTTAATTAATCATCTCCAACTTTGCTTTTGTAGTATTACAAGTTTCAATGAGTGGGGCGAGGGAACTCAAATAGAACCTGCGAAGCCTTATGATCTCCATGGTCGATTTTACAAAGACTATGGAAATAATCCTTATTATTATTTGAATATTACAGAACAGTCAGTCATGAAATTCCATGATATGGTTTACAAAGAATTATAGTTTGTCATATTGCTGTCGTTATTTTAATTAGATAAGGAACAACGAAAAGGATAACATTGAAAATTCTATCTGAATTCGATGTTTACAGTTTCCATCTGTATATCTTGGTACTGAAAGGTGGAACAGAGTCTTGGTGCACAATCTGTGGACCAATCTTAATTGTAACAGCAATTTCATTCGTATGATCGGAATTCATCAGCAGAGTGGTTAATATTCCGGCAGTTTTGTCAATAAATGACTCAGACAAAATAGATCCTGCACTTTCTCCTGATACGGTTGAACCAATACGGTATGACCCACGAGAGAGGAATTTGCTCATGTGAGCGATAGTCCAAAAGTCTTGGTTGAAATAAATGTCACTTTCCGTAGTCGCATTACTTCGAATGGCCACCAAAGGTCGACCATTCTTGTAAGATACCAAGGGGAGTGTTGGTCCACAAAACTCATCCAACGCAATCACCCACTTAACACCAGTGGATGCCCAATGTCCTGCAGCACCAAGGTATAGATTACTCATATCCCACTCGTGATTGAAACCAAACCCTGTCATGCCCTGAGTAATGTCACATTTATCATTCGGATAACTCCCCGTACACTCTGTAACGTGTTGTTCTTTTGTTGGAAACAAGCGGTGAAGTTCTTCTTGAGCATGCACCATATCTCCTCCATAACAATGCCACGCAGTCCCTGAAAAGGGTGTATTCAAATCAGAGAGCAAATATTGTGGATATTCAGGATGATCCCAGTTATGATCATACCCAAGAAGCTTCACATTCTTTCCTTGAATATTTGGAAACAGGATCTTGGCAAGACGAAGTTCTTGTTCAGCAGAGAGGTACATCCCAGGATACTCTTGCGAATCTCCAAATAATGGCTCATTTTGCAAAGTCAAATAATCAATATGCAGACCTTCTGCCTCAAAAGCTTCTAGTACACGAACAAAGTAATTTGCATAGGTTTGGTAGATGCTTGTATCATCAACCAGTGTATTGGAGTTGGAGGTACCAATGAGCGTCTGCATCACTTTCATCCACGATGGAGCAGACCATGGTGATGCTTTCGAAAGACAGATATCGGTTAAGTCAAAAATCGAAAGTAAATAAATTCCTTACCAATCAAACGCAATTGAGGATTAACTTTTTTCACATCTCTCAAGATATCTACAATATACGTTTGGGTATCACTGTCAAGATTGAAATAGTTGAGTTTAAAGTCGTCTTTAACTTCATCATAAGAAGTATTGGTTATAGAGAAATCGCACGACCCGATCGGAAAGCGAATCATATTCAGTCCCATTTCATTATTGTGATCCTCACTTGGTTGACCAAACAATTTACTTAATACAGAATTATACAAGGTGATGTTGGATTGCTTCAGCTTAAACAATACAGCAGCTGATGATTGCGGCAACCCAGCACCATATCCCTCAATCCTCTGGTAAATCGTGTCAGTAGAAAGAGATATGGTAACTTGTTTTCCTTTGGATATAACTTCATGTGAAGGTGCAGGTGTTGACACTAATTTCAATAGTTCAATCACATCCCCGGTTGAAGGATCACATTGCGTGATCCAAGTTTTCGGGTTACCGTTAGATACGCCAGCATTCGTACAACGGAATTTCAGAAGAAGCAGCAACGAAGATAATATTATCAACATGATGATATTCTATTTTGCATGCATACTACTACATACAAATATAGGTACGCAAAAATGAGCAATAATAATAATTAATTTCCGGCGAATGAAGCTGCAACCAAGCTGTTGGGTGAACCTGTGATGGGCGAGCGAGCAGCAGATCCAAGATGGCTCTTCAACTTTGGTATTAAATAATAATTAATTTTTTTATTGTTTTTTTCTTGTTTATGTATTATAGTATTCTGGAACTGCCTGGAAAATTTTTGTTTACTTCATTGTTTTGAACCTGAAAACATCCCGACTTACCATGTATTCTTTCGTAATTTTGATTGTATTAGTGGTCGCATCGATGTCAGCGGTAGGTGCTTTGTGTTGTAAACATCATAATAAATCTGCTTACATTGGATGTTTCTTGCTTGAAATATGTTTCAGGCAATGTCAGGTATGGGGTTCACGTCACTCACCGGCTGGCCAAGTTCTGGAGTATCTCACATTCGAATTTGGGATATTGGGGTTACGTGGCGTGATATCCATCTCAATGTTGATGTGTATGATTGGTCTCGCTTGGATCAAGTCGTTGCTCAAATTGAGTCGATTGGTGCAAAGATGACTTACGTAAGAAATAAATAATATTACACTCTCACCCAAATCTATGTGGTACGTTTTTCACAGGTTATTGGTGCAACACCACAATGGTTAGCAAAATATCCTGATCAACCATATTATGCACCGTGGCTTGGTCCCGGTAGTAACTCTATGCCTTGGAGTATTGATGAGTTTAACAAGTTTGCGTGGAATCTTGCCACGCGATACAAGGGACGCATTCAGTACTACGAACTTTGGAATGAACCCCAACTCTCCGAGTTTTTGTACCCATATAACGATGCAGAGTTAAATGCTTTGGCAACAATGACCAAGCGTGCATATAGTACTATGAAATCTTGTGACCCCAATATTATGTTGCTCGCTGCGTCTGTTCTTCCACGCTCCTCATCTGGGGGCATGTCCAAAGCTTCTAAGTACCTTGGTGCTTTGCAAGGCTCTGGTTGGAATGTTGATGCATTTACAACACATATATACCCGGATAATGGTGTAACTGCTTCAGGTTGGCATGACATGTTGGTTGATGCAAAAAAGACCATAGCCTCTTATAATCCGCCAACATCCAAGCTCTGGGTGACGGAAACACTCTACAATTTGAATGGACCCATCATTCCTGAAGATCAAGCAGGCTCTCTTGTGGATCAAACATATGACTATGCATCACAAGAGTCAGTACAACAGATATATTGGTATGCATGGGATCGTCCTGACCTTGGAGGGCTCCAAATAAATTCAAACAGTCAAGCTTGGGTGCATATTCGAGCGCATGCATAGGAAGAATGAATAATGCAATTGGAATGTTTGATACGATTTTGTTACTCGAAAATCATGCTTGGACTAAGCGTTAGAAGCAATTACAAGTTTGTTCATCACGAGGAAGTAGATATTCCTAATCTACTATATTAATTTCTCTTTTCTGGTGTTTATTTATTATCACAACTAGATATGATTGACTTATTTGAATCAAAGATTTATTTGTACGCGCGTTTCTGCACTCAACTGTAAAAAAGAGTACTTGAAAAATTTTCTTTTCGTATATTGTAGTATTTCTACCTTTTCACCTTTCTCCTCAAACGTTCAGCAGGTCAATATGCAAACTAGTTGGCCCTTGCACTCATTGTACACTGTTTGCGAATATTAATTCAAACGGCTAAGATGTCGAAATTTAATGCCCGCCTTACAAAAATGGGAAGGGCAACTCAATACCGCCTTTAAATCGGTCCCTCTATTTGTAACATATAATATTTTACTTCTATGTGTATATATCTGTTTTTGACATCCTATCGATGAGTCATTGAGGGGAACTTGTTTATCCCGCTAAGAGCTAAGCAATGACTACACTCTATTGTTGTTGGCTGCTGCTGGACGATAAAGCTGCCTGCTGCGCCTGCCCCATGCCTGCCCCACCAGAGGCCCTCTGCTGCTGTGGCCACTTCGCCTGCTGCTGCGCTGCTGTGTGTGCGTGGCGCTGCGGTGCTGCTCTCTGCTGCTCGCAGCAATAGCAGCATATATGGCAAAAATAAAAAACATTCAAAAAATCCAAAATGGGCCCAGCAAATGGATGGAATACAACAATATTTATTCGAGTAATTTGCTATTTAGTAGGATTCTATTATGCACCGCAGATTGGACTTGGACCGAATACTAAGCGAAGAAGAGCGCATTCCATGTGTTTTCGAAGAAAGCGGCGCTCAGGGCCTTGGATTTTTGGACAATACTGGAGAACACGAGAGTCTTCAACAAGGAGCGAGAGTTGAACTTCCCTTGTGGATGGCACTTAAGTTGCATGATAAAAATTATGTTGAGATGGAACTTCCCAAACACTATCAAAAAAAGATGCGAGATAGCATAAATGCTGGGGCAGAGAGTATCAACTTGAAGGAATATTCACCTTACTACTTCGAAGTGGGCATGAAGATTGCGGAATCATTAGTCGATACAGATCTTAAAAATACTCTTCGTATTGCTTTTTGTTCCAGTAGATTCCAGGCTCTTATGAGTCGAGCTTTGTGTAGGTTAGTCGTGTGAATCTTAGAATATGCTCACATCATGTCATGCTTTGTAGTGGAATGGAAGAAAACACAGATTTTGCTAATGATCTGACAGTACACGAAGCTCAAATTTACTATGCTGGAGTAACAGCAGCAAGAGAAGTGGAGCAGTGGAGGAAGCATAGATCTCCTCTCATTCGCAAGAGCGATATTTTAAACAAGCGAACATACACCAATGTGATGGTTTCCAGTGGCCAAGCCACTGCTAATATCGACCAGGTTGGGAAGAGACGGTAGTTAAAAGGCTCGATCTAATGTTTGGATGGTAAAATCATTTCTGATTAATTTGAGGGTGCTATTTCTATCGATAATAATTTGGAATTCACACAAGTCGCACACGGACACAACACAGCACATTGATCAGTACTTTATACAATATCACAAGGAAGAATAACAATAATCCAACCATTCGTTAGCAACAAATAAAATCTCTATTCTTCTTTCTTTGACTTTGTAACTTTGATCGTCTTCGCTGCTAGTAGCTCAGGTTGATGATATTCCAAAGCACGTAACAGAGTATATACAGGCTTGCCCATGCGAATATTCTCTTCAATCTTCGCTTTACAGCTCTCAACAAAGCGTTGGTCATCATGATTTTCCAATGTCGCCAAAAATCGTGCTTGCTCTATTTCATACAATTTGGCTTCTTGTTTTTTCTTTGCAGCTTCCTTTCCATCCTGATATTGTTGAGTTTTAACTTTAACTGTTTGCATCCTCTGTTGTCTCGCCTTTTCAGCCTCCGCTTCTATCGCTTGTTCGTTTTCTTTTCTCCACTTTTGAACCATTTCGTCTTCTTCATCATGACGCTTACGCATTTCATTTTCCCTGCGTTCTATCTGAGCAAGACGACTGGCGATAATCTCTTGCTTAATCCGCTCATTTCTTTCTGCTTTCGCTGACAGCATCGCGTCTTCCTTATCTTTCAGGTCTTGCACTTGCTTTTCCAAAATTGCCTCTTCAGTATTCTGTTTCAAAGCCAACTGGGTGACTGCGGCGTCAATTATCTTTTGTCTACTTTCTTGAGCTTTTTCGAAGCGCACCTGCTCCAGATGCTTAAGCATCTTCTTTCGGTGATCTATCTTGGCAACTTCTGCATCACGCTCTTGTTCCGCTAATTTTTCTTTCTCTTTCATTTCCAGACGAACCAATTTGAGCTCTTCGTTGGCTTTCAACATACGAAGATTAGTCTCTGCAGCAACTCTTTGTTTTCTCTCAAATTCACGAATATCTTCCTCTAAACGCTCTTGAGCCTCTTTCTTCATACGCAATCCTTCTTCGCGGTTCTTTCTCAATTCTTCTTCACGACGAAGTCTAGCATCTTCGCGTTGTTGGAACCGCGAAACTTTTACTTCTTCAATGACTTTTTGCTTATCTTCGAGTTTCCGCTTCTCTTGTTCTTCGCCTTCCATCACACGACGCACAATTTCTTCGTGGTACTTTTGCTCCTCCACTTTTAAATTTTCCTTGACTTGCTTCTTTTTATCAATTTGCTGGAATCGTGTGTGGATAACATCAGCATAAAGCTCTTGACTTCTTAACAATTTCATTTTGTCAGTTTGCTCATAAAGCAAATCATTTGCTTTCTTTATCGACTCCAACCTCATATTTCTCCTCAATTCTGCTTCTTGTCTGTCAACCTCCTGTCGTTTCAACTCTTCTTGTTCGGCTCGGTCTTTTAGCCAAGATTCTTTCTTCAGACGTAAAGCTTCCAATGTGTTTGGCCAATGCTTCATTCTCTCGTTCGACATTCTCTTGAGCTCCGCTTTGCGGTCCGCAACTGTGGTATCCGCTTGTGGACCACGAATTGTCGCACGCATGCGCTCCAACTCAGCTTTTGTTAAGACTAAAGTCATTCTGATTCAAATTATTCGCTACAATTGAAGCGGAATGTTTATTGAGACAGCACTGCAGCAATGCACTACTACAATATTGCATAAATATAACGACCAACTGGACCGTTTCATTTTTTGCAATTATAACGAAAAACCGGGTTTTTAAACCGGTTTGCCTAACTAAGCTATATCCCAGTGGCAGGAGGTGACACCAACAGCCAAGCAATTCCATTATTTCAATTTATTGTATATCCAATATGGTTTATAATACTTATGGTATAGTATATGGTATTATATTTTGTCAGTACCCTGTACCCTTCCAGTTTTGTACAAATATGTCATAATTTTGGAAGATGGTGTCTTTATTATCACCGTCGGGGTTTTTGGGTTGTATCAGCAGAATAGTGGTCATAATGTTCATTACTTTCGTAATCATGCGGATAGTGTTCCATAAGAATCAACCCCCCAATGCCTCTCAAAATGCACTTACAACTTTGACATCAGTATATCAATCACCACCTTCTCATCAAGGACGAGAAGATTTGCATGACAAATTGAAACAGAATCTGCGTGTGACAGAGTTGCCAACCTCTCAATCAAGGTCTCATTTAAACATCTCGCTTTATCAAGAAAAGAAGAAGAAAAAGCGTCTGGAGAAAGATCAAAACCTGGCGACTCTTGGCTTGAGCTCAACTCGATATTCTGAGAAAGAAAATTCTTTGTACCCTGTCGCACTGACATGGGAGCAATTTATTTCGCTTCCTTCTCAACCCTCTCGTCACACACTAACTATTCCAAATGGGATTATAAAGCGTTTGAAGGTTTGTACCGATAAGTTGAATAGAAGCGCAGATATTGAAACAGAACAACAAGGAGTAATAAATTTATCTTCAACTTCTACCAAAAACGGATGCAACAGCATCTGGAATGATCAATTTCTGGCAATATGGAAATCTCGAAAAGTGAAAGGTCTCTGTGAAGATACTGCAAACAGCAAGGTAATAGCAACCACTCTCTGTTGCGGCGCGATTTATTGTTAAAGATACTTTTGTTTTTATATGAAGATCAGTTGTTTTGACTCAGTTGGCAAGTCCCGGTATTGCATCTTTGAAAATGCAATGGTAAGTTATCCTATTCTATTATGCTATCTTACCTCTTCGGATCTCATTGTCAATTTTTAGATGAATTTTCGGAAAGTTCGCAAGCGTAAACTACAAGATTCATATGTTAGGTCTTGGGAACGTGGATTTTTGTCTGCAGATTGTGGTGATATGGCACCTGATGATATTGGATACATACCGCTCTATAAGCCGGATATTGAAGGGAGAGATGAAGCTATTTGTGATTATGTCTTCAATGAAACTGTAATAGCATATAGCCACGATAACATTCGCAATTATCATTACATGATTTCGGACTATTTGAATGTCTTCGCCATGCTTTGGTTGTCTGGATACAACAAATATATGAATGACGTAAGCTTCCTCAACATAGATGGATTGAATAGCCGGAAAGGCAAATATAACGGTGATCAAGTAAATCAATTTTTCAAGTAAGGGTGAACCACATGAAAGTTTAATTAATTTTTGTTTTTTATTCTTTCTTCGTTGTAGGCCCTATAACGTTTCTTTCCGCAGAATAATTAAAGCTCATGATATTGCCGAGTCAGGGTCGAAGATTTGTTTTAAGAAGTTAATTATGCAGCCCAGACCTGAACTTCAATTCCAGTTAGATGGTCATGATGACCAAAGTTGTCCATCCAGTCCTAGTTCTTTGTATCAGAGATTCAACTTGCAAATTCGCCACCATTTACATATGCTTCCTTTGCCACATCAGCATAGTCTGGAGATAGAAGATGAAGTGGAAGTTATGAATGTGCTGCTAATTTTGCGGTCCCTACGCCCAGGACAGTTAGTGAAAGTCCCTGGTGTGTTGTCTTCCGTAACGGGAAGTAGTAGTAACAATATCTTCGACTATGCAATAGCAAGATTATTCAAAAATGAGAAAGATATCGCAACTTCATTGGAAGAATATCTTCAAAAGAAAGAATCAAAATTTTCTGCATCAACTGATGCTGGCAGAATGATCAAAAAGCCAATAAGGATGAATTTAAGGGTTGCTGATTTAGCATCTTTGCAATTTGATGAACAAATTAAATTGGTGAGTGAATCTTCAGTCATTATCGGAATGTATGGTGCAGGGATTGCGACAAGTATACATATGTCATTGGGAACTATGCGATACTGTTGTGGTATTCTCGAGATTTTCCCTCCTAATCCTGTTGGTTTAAATTATAATAATAATATTAACCGACATGGAAATAAAGGGTATGGTGTTATGTCCCGAAGATTAGGTTTTTTTCATGAGCGATTAGATATTATTTCTACGAACGAATCAATAACTGACTTCCGGAATGAATCTACTTCTGGCGCTATTGAATTAGGTACAGCAGTTCCTATCGAGCAGTTGCTCAAAGTATTAGACAAATTGATTGATGATATCATACAGGCGGAGGGATCATGTTTCCTTCCAGAAGTTATCCAGAATCCTTATTTGTAGAATTGTAGAAAAGGAGATAAATCTGTGCCGCTACGAAAAAAATCTCTTGATGTAAACAGAAATACTTTTTTGTAACTTTTTAAATCCCCCTTCTACCGATAGAAGTTTCAATAGATAAACTATACATTTATTAGCGATTAGCAAGATCTGTCGCATGCAATGGCGATCCGAGTGTGCTGTATCTAGAACGATTTGGACTATTAGGTGCACTGTGACTCCGAATTGTAGAGTGTGCGCTATTGATGGTTGCCATCCCGTTTCCAATACCGCGAGCTGTCATTGGTGATGCTGCCCGGCTTGAGGAGGTTAATGCGGACTCTATGGGTAATGTGCGAAGAAATCTTTGTAGCTGAGATGAATTTCCTGGCTCAAGACTAGCAGTTCCCTCCAACATTTCTCGAATTGTCTGTTTGCTCTTTGTTGCTAAAAGAACGACTTGATTCATACCTGAACTTGCCAAAAGAGTTAGGCGATGACAAGCTCGTCGAAAATCTCCATCTCGACTTATATCTGCTACATCAGAAAGATACTTATTACGGTAATTGTCTAAACTTTCTGCCAATTCTTCGGTTACTAATGTCATGTTGCGTCCAATCCAAAGTGCACCACGCAAGTAGCTGGCACTAGGATACTTTGCTCGACTGCCTAAGGACATTCCCACTTCATGATCGCCTGCAACAACATCAAAATCATCGTCAGGTTCATTTCCAACATCATAATTGGATCTTGTTGCATCATGATGTTGTACGCGTTTGCCAATGTTATGAAGAGATGTTAACGATGCCTGCAGCAGCTTTTCTGTCGATACCATGGTGATATCTGCATTGGTGTGCAACTTCTCTCGATGTGCTTGACGACAAAGTCGACGCTCGTGAGGCATATCTGGATACTCGAAATCAACTTCCTGAAAGCATTCCTTGTCCATAGTAGATTGTTCCAATTTACTTTTTGCTCGCCCCGTCAACACTTTTGTACGCTCTGTTCGAACTTGAGATTTTAACCTCCGTATTTGTCGTTCTTGAATGACTCCTTTGTAAGGTCTGAAAATTAATCAACAATGAGAGTTAGACGGTGCTTGCTCTATTCACATTTACTTACTTCATTTGTGATATTTGACGCTTAAGGTCGTCAATAGTTGCACCCAATACAGATTTGACACGTTTTACTTTCCGGCGTTCTCTGCGTAACCAAATCTAAATATATTGCGAGAATAAAAGTCATAAAAATTCGAATGATATTTATGTTACCTTATTCATGTTGCGCAAGAAATCCATTATCACCGTCTGAGGAGCTTCGGGAAATTTGGCATGCATAAACTTCACCCCTAGTCTCGCGGCATCGCTCGGAACCCAATATTCTTGTTCTTCCTAAACAAGAAGGAAAGAAACTTACCAATCAAAATCTAAAAATAGATGGAAACACACTTACTGCTACTGTTGATGTCATGGGAAAAGGGTCACCTCCGTGGATCCGTTTTAAATTTGCAAATTCAGCAGGGGTAAGTTCGAACTTGGACAAAGCCAATTCGCTTAGTTCATTCGCAAGATCATGCTGACTTGGATCGTACTCCTTATGATCGATGCGAAATGTAGTATTATCGAGCATTGGATTTATCGAATTTCCAGTTGTTTTAGTAAAACTATTTCTTGCAGAAGAACTTGCTCCGCCTCCATTACCCTCCATCCCCACAAAATCCATCCCCTTACTATCATTCCAATGATAAAAAAATTCCTTCATTGCAGGAGATTGTTCAAACAATCTTAGCAATCGACTTATATCACCTTTCAAAACTCCCACTTCTGCCTCAGCGTTGGCTAATTGATCCTTGGTGATGTTTATCTGTAATACTTCTCTTGAAATACTGGAAAGTTGTTCAGATGCAAGAAGTAGCTCCTGATCGCATTGTTCGACGCGATGCCTTGTAGCATCCAATTGAGTTCGTAGTTGCCTATTTTCCTCCCTGAGTTCTTCAATAGTCCCGTCAGAATTTGCCAATCGTTGTTCCAAACTCATTCGCATCGCTTGTTCTTCATTCGCTAACTGCTCTAAATCTTTAAATGCTTTGGTTGTTTCTTCATAGCGACCTTTTAAATTTGCAAATTCCAACTGTACGTTATGCAGTAAGCTTGATTGTTTTATTTCTTTTTCTTCTTTCTCTTGTAAAAGCTTCTCTGCCTCTTCATTCAACAGAACCAGCTCTTCATTATCATTTTTGAGTTGGAAGTTTTCTTGTTGCAATGTCTTCAAAGAGCTTTGCAACGAAATAGTTAATTCTTTAACAGATTCCAATGATTGAATTTGTGATCGGAATTTTGAATGGGAATCTTGCAATTGTCGAACACGCTCTTTTAAAGTGGCTAACTCCTTATCTTTATCTTTCAAAGCGCTTTCAGATTTCCTCCATCCCCGATATAGATGGAGGACATCTTCGTATTCGATATTCATCAAATCAATTGATTCTTTGGTCTGCATTTTCTGACCTCTTTCAACTCAAAAAACTGAAACTTCTTTTCATTAAGGTATATTAGTTTGGATAAAGGACCTGGCTGGTACCTCCAACATAATGAAGCAAATAAAAGAAGGGTGGCGCAGTTTGGTCTTAATTAACGGTCATATGTAACGGTCATTAATTCCACCAGAATTCATGAAATTTAAGTGGAATTGCAAAACTTTTCAAAATCGATACATGAATCCTCCAGAATGAACAGAAAGGCGAAAAGAGTATTTCGAAGCCGAAGAGGCGCAAAAGCATTTCTCCTTTTTCTCCTTCTGTACCATATATACCGGCCATCTATTGGCGCTATATTACGCTGTGATATATGTGATTGGAAGGGATGGACTTTGAGATTGAAGAGAGCGGAGAGGATCAAGATTATTATGACGATCCCTACCAAAATCGCGGAGCAAAACATTCCTATGGATATGGAAGCACTGCTGTCTCAACCAACAGTGCTGTCAGACGGAGTGCGGGGAGTGGATTCTTTTCCGCTGGTAATGATGAAGATGGTGGTGATTATGATTTTGAGTACGATCAAGCACCAACAGGTCGAATACCTGCATTTAGTCCTGCTGCAGCAGCAAATAGAAACAATCGCAAAAATTTTGGAGATGTCTCCAGCGATTATGAGAGCAGTCATGATAGTTATCCAGTACAACAAAATGATAGAAGCAAAGCACAAGGTGGTAATTCCAATCCTGCACTACGGTTATCGGTAGCATCTCAAGAATCTGCTCTCGAGAAAGCTCAAAGTATGCTTAGTCGTTATTCCCAAAAAGGGAAACCCAGTAACACCTATTCCGAGCCAACCACCAATTTTAAAACAAAAAAAGCTTCTCATTTTGATGAAGATGATTTAAGTATGGAGGAGGAATTGGATGGAGAAGAGGAGGAGGAAGAAGAAGGCTATATGGATATTTCTGACTCCGTTGACAAGTCAAGGGAAAAACTTGGAAGTACAAAAAGCCTGTCTTCGGTAAGCTGTTTTATCATTATATTTTTAGCGATGTCTCTTATTTGGTTTCACTTAAGGGGTTAAAAAAGTCCCCTGCAATGGCAAGTCTTTTACCAACAAAACAG
>JACCEA012134827.1_pt1 | contig 16570 bp, 13 predicted proteins | sample 7449851 | NCBI WGS metagenome assembly JACCEA01 (sample SAMN15323453, study PRJNA562643) | freshwater metagenome | isolation source: river surface water | place: USA:Blue River Watershed | collected 2017-08-18 | reverse complement strand
CACCCGCAGCGTCTACGCCGCTGAGCATCGAGGCGCGCAGCCCCCGATCGACCACAACGATCCGGCCTGGATGCGCTGGCGTGCATCCAAGGTCGACGAGTATGCACGGTGGTTCGTGCAGGAGGTTCGAGCCCGTCGACCGGGCCTTGTAATTTCGCTGAGCCCTGCCGTCTACCCCTGGAGCTGGCAAAACTACTTGCTGGATTGGCCGCGCTGGACCGCATGGTCTGAAGCTGACCGCCTGAAGGGTGCCCCGCTTCGCAGCGACGCTGCACGCCGTGTGGTGCCGCATTGGGACGAAGTGATCCCTCAGGCCTATCGAATGAGCTACGAAGCCTTTGAGGCCACCTGGCGGGAACAGACAGCCGCGGTGCAGGCGCGCAGCGCCTACCGGCCTTCTGAGTTGGTGGCCGGCATCCGCGTCGTCGGCGACGGTCCCGACTCTTCCTGGGACCAGTTGAGTCGTTCGATGGAGTTGGTTGATGGTTTGGGGCAGGGCGGGCACGTCCTGTGGTTCAGCCGAGGTGTGTTGCAGCGCTATCCGCAGGAGTTGAAGCATTGGTACGAACGGCAGGGGCCAGCGCACTCGCCGCGCTTTACCCTCGGCTGGCGGCCGGCACCGTGGGTCATGCAGCCCACGGCGGCATCGACCACCACCATTTGGACCACGCCGAATCTTCCACCCGGCCGCTACCGCCTGATCGGAAAACGCCAGGGCATCCACGGCAGTGGGAATTTCGAGTCGTGGCAGGAGCTTCGTTTGGTCCATCAGCCGCAGCACGGCCCGCTGTCGGTGGAACTGACCGAGCCTTGGACGTCCGTTGAACTGCTGCTGGACCGGCGTGAGGACATGCGCGTCCCGCTGCGGCCGGGTGCGCCCTCTGGCGAGGACGGCTTCGCCCTGACGCCTGATTGGTCGACACGGTTTCCCGGCGTTGACCTGGCCCGCATACAGGTGCAAGTGCCGCGGCAGGCGGTGCTGCATGTGGCTCGCGTAGACCTTCGCATGCCGTGCCTGCAGTGGCTGGCCACCCCGGCCGCTGCGCCCGGCCAGGCACCCATCGCACCCCCCGGGCGCCACACGCCGGAGACCCTCGGCGTCAAGACGAGCACCTTTCTGGAGCAGCACGGCCTGCACCTGGCCATCAACGCTGCACCATTCGGCCCGGTGGTCGCGCAGGAGGGACTGCTGCTCGATGTGGTGGGTTTTCAGGTCAGCCGTGGTCGTGTCGTGTCTGGCCCTTCGCGGCAGTACCCGGCGCTGCTGATGATGGACGATGGCAGTGTCCGCATCCAGCCCCCGCCTTTTCCGGACAGTGGCGTGTACAACGCGGTCGGTGGATTCGACATCGTGCTGCGCGAAGGCGCCGATGTGGCGCCCAAGGCCGTGGTGCCATCCGTGCACCCCCGCACCGCCGTGGGGGTCTCAGCCGACGGACGATGGATGTGGCTCCTCGTGGTCGACGGTCGACAGTTCGACTACAGCCTGGGCGCCACGCTGCACGACCTGGCCCATTGGCTGAAGTCCTTGGGAGCCAGCGAGGGCATCAACCTGGACGGTGGCGGCACCAGTACCTTGGTGGTGCGCGGCACGGATGGCCGCGCCGAGTTGGTCAATCGCCCCATCCACCGAAACGTTCCCGGCACCGAGCGCGTTTCGGCCAGCCACCTTGGTCTGAAGGTGGGTCGCGCAACGCCGGCTGGCGTTTGCGAGTGATCTGTGTGATGTCTGCCGGCGCTGCGTGGTCAGGGCTTGGCGTTCGGGAAGAACAGCTGTTCGCCTCCGATCTTGTAGCCCGCGATGGAGGCTTGGCCGGCCGGTGACACCACCCAATCGACGAATGCCTGGGCCAGGTCGGCCTTCACATGGGCATGTCTGGCCGGATTGACCACCATGACACCGTACTGGTTGAACAGTCGCTGGTCGCCTTCCACCAACACGGCCAAGTCTGCACGGTTCTTGAAGTTCAACCAGGTGCCGCGGTCGGTCAGAACATAGGAGTTCTTGGAGGCAGCGATATTGAGAGCCGGGCCCATGCCACAGCCGCACTCGGCGTAGCCGGCGGGTTTGGTCGCCGCCACGTCCACGCCCGCGGCCCTCCAGTAACGCAGCTCTGCCGCATGCGTGCCGCTCTTGTCGCCCCGCGACACGAAGCCTTCCTTGCTGGCACCCAGCTTGCGCATGGCCTCGGCGATGTCGCGGCCCTTCACGCCGGCTGGGTCACCCTTCGGGCCCACCAGGATGAAGTCGTTGTACATCACGGCTTGGCGCCTCAGGCCAAAACCCTCAGTGACGAACTTCTCTTCGGCCGCCTGGTCGTGCACGAAGACCACATCTGCGTCGCCGCGACGACCGGTGTCCAGCGCCTGGCCGGTGCCCAGGGCCACCACCCGCACATCGATGCCCGAGGCTTGCTTGAAGGCCGGCAGCAGGTGGGCGAACAAGCCGGACTGCTCGGTCGAGGTGGTGGAGGCCATCACGATGAAACGACCGGTCTGGGCTTGCGCACCGATGGGTGCCAAGCCAAGCCAGGCCAAGGTGGCCGTGGCCAAAAGACCAACCACACGGCGACGGGCGCGATGAAACGACATGAACCAGCTCCTTTGTGTTTTGGAATACGCAATGGGGCCGGATTCTTTGCAATCGTTCACGCCTTGGCGATATGTTCAGAAATGCATAAGTGGGTATTCAACCCTCAGCGGCCCAGGGCGATCGCAGCCAGCACCGCCAGCGCAGTTGCACCGGCGATCCACACCCACTTGGGCAGGCCTGCGCCGCCCCTTGCAGCGGTCGGATCCGCTGGCGCGACTGAACCGGAGTCAGCGGCGCCGGTCGGCGCCGGCACCGCTTCTCCTGCAGCGGCCGCATCGGCCTGCACCCGTGTATTGAAGGCGGCGAAGAAGTCGTTGGTGATCTTGCCGGCCGCGGCATCCACCAGGCGCGAGCCCACCTGTGCGAGCTTGCCGCCCACCTGCGCCTTGGCGGCGTAGCTCAGGCGGGTACCACCCTCGGCCGGCGTCAGCTGCACCTGGGCCGAGCCCTTGCCGAAGCCGGCCATGCCGCCCTGGCCGTCGAAGTGCATGGTGTAGCGGTCAGGCGGCTGTACATCGCTGAGCGTGAGCTTGCCCTTGAATTTCGCACTCACGGGGCCGATGCGCAGTGCCAGGGTGGCGGTGAAGCCACCGTCTTCGGTCTTCTCCAGGGTTTCACAGCCCGGGATGCAGGCCTTGAGGACTTCGGGGTCGTTGAGTGAGTTCCACGTGCGCTGCTGCGAGGCAGGAATGAGCTGTTCGCCGTTGAGTTCCATGGTGTGTCGGTAGCGGGTGGTGAGTTGATTCAGCGCAACCGGCAATTGTCCCGCACCTTCACGGCCGACACCTTTGAGGATCGGTGTACCCCTGTGCATGACGCGTGTGCTTATTCAAATTTTGAATAACAAAACAAAAAATCATTTGTTGAACGAATGAATCATGCTGGGCACCATGGCGGGCTTTCCCGCATCCGCTTGATCCCCTACAGGCCATGAACTTCCAGCAGCTGCGATCCGCCCGCGAAGCGGTGCGCCAGGGATTCAATCTCACCGCGGTCGCGGATGTCCTGCACACGTCGCAGCCGGGCGTGAGCCGCCAGATACGCGAGTTGGAAGACGAACTGGGCTTCGACCTCTTCGTGCGCCAGGGCAAGCGCCTGACGGGCCTGACCGATCCTGGCATCGGCATCCTGCCCATCATCGAACGCCTGCTGCAGGAGGCCGACAACCTCAAGCGGGCGGGCGACGATTGGTCGCGCCAGGACAGCGGTACGCTGACCGTGGCGGCCACCCACTCCCAGGCGCGCTACGCGCTGCCGCATGCGGTGCGTGACTTCAGCCTGGCGCATCCGGAGGTGGCCCTTCGGATGCATCAAGGGTCGCCTCAGCAGATCGCGCAAATGCTGATTCGCGGCGAAGCCGACATCGGCATCGCCACCGAGGCCTTGGCCACGTACCCGGAACTGGTGGCTCTGCCGTGCTACCAGTGGACGCACATGGTCATCGTGCCCCATGGCCATGCGCTGGACAAGGCCGGCCGCCGCGGCGCGCTCACCTTGAATCAATTGGCACGGGTGCCGCTCATCACCTATGAGCCCGGCTACACCGGACGCTCGCACATTGATGCGGCCTTTGCGCAAGCCGGGTTGACGCCCAACATCGTGCTGGAGGCCATGGACGCTGACGTCATCAAGACCTATGTGGAGTTGGGCATGGGCGTGGGCGTGGTGGCTGCCATCGCCGTTGACGAGGCGCGCGACAAGGCCCTGCGCGCGATCGATGCCCGCCACCTATTTGCGCCCAACCTGACCCGTCTGGCCATTCGCAGGGGGTCCTACCTCAGGCGATATGTCTACGATTTCATCGAGACCTTTGCCTCACCACTCACCCCTGCCGTGGTGCAGGCGGCCATGAACGGCGAGTAGCTCAGCGGGCTTCGAATCGCGTCACGCGGCGCGGCCGCAAGTGGACCCTTGAGCCGGGCTGCAGGTTCATCGAGCCGCGCAGGGCCTGCCAGGCCGGGCGGCTGAGTTCCACATCGATATAACCTTCCACGCCGTCGCGCTTGAACTCCAAGCGTGTGTTGGGTCCCACGGTCAATGTCTGGCTCAGGGTCACCGGCCATGTTTCGGGCCCTGCTTCGGCCACCACTTCGAGTTCGTGCGGGCGCACGAAGCTCACCTCCTCATCTCCGCCGCTCATCCCGATGTGACCAATGCGCCCGTGGAACAGGTTCACATCACCCAGGAACTGCAGCACGAAGGGATTGGCGGGATGGTCATAGACCTCATCCGGTGAGCCTTGCTGCTCAATGCGCCCCTGGTTCATCACCACCACTCGGTCGGCCACCTCCATGGCCTCGTCCTGGTCGTGGGTCACGAAAACGCTGGTGACATGCACCTCATCGTGAAGGCGGCGCAGCCAGCGTCGCAACTCCTTTCGTACCTTGGCGTCCAGCGCACCGAAGGGTTCGTCCAGCAGCAGCACCTGGGGTTCGACGGCCAGGGCACGGGCCAAGGCGATGCGTTGCCGCTGCCCGCCGCTGAGCTGATGGGGGTAGCGCTCGGCCAGCCAGTCGAGCTGCACCAGCTTCAGAAGCGCCATGACCTTGTCGCGAATCTCAGCCTCCGAAGGTCGAGTGGCCCTTGGCCGCACGCGCAGGCCGAAGGCCACGTTCTCGAAGATCGAGAGGTGCCCGAACAGGGCGTAGTGCTGAAAAACGAAGCCCACATTGCGTTCGCGCACATGGGTGTGGGTGGCGTCTTCGCCGTGAAAGTGCACGCTGCCCGCGTCGGGCACCTCCAGCCCAGCGATGATGCGCAGCAAGGTGGTCTTCCCGCAGCCCGATGGCCCCAGCAGCGCCACCAGCTCGCCGGAGGGAATGTGCAGGTTGAGGTGGTCGCAGGCCACGGTGCGGCCGAAGCGCTTTTGAATGTCGCGGATCTCGATGCTCATGCGGAATGCCTCGTCTTGGTGTGCGAGTGGGTCTGGGCTCAGTGGGGGAGAGGCAGTGGGTCATGCAGCGGCACGTGCTCACGCTTGAGTCGCTGCTCCACCAGATACTTGGCCACCAGGGTCACCAGGGCCAGACCTGCCAGCAGCGAAGCGACCGCGAAGGCGGCTGCGAACTGGTACTCGTTGTAGACGATCTCAATGTGAAGCGGCATGGTGTTGGTCTGGCCGCGGATATGACCCGACACCACGCTCACGGCACCGAACTCTCCCATGGCGCGCGCGTTGCAAAGGATCACGCCGTACAACAGGGCCCAGCGCACATTGGGAAGCGTGACGCGGCGAAACATTTGCCAACCGTTGGCACCCAGTACGCGCGCGGCCTCTTCCTGTTCGATGCCCTGCGCCTGCATCAGCGGAATCAACTCGCGCGCCACAAAGGGGAAGGTCACGAACACGGTGGCCAACACGATGCCCGGCACCGCGAAGATGATCTTCACATCTTGATCACGCAGCCACTCGCCGAACCAACCCTGAAGACCGAACACCAGTACGTAGATGAGACCTGCGATCACGGGACTCACCGAAAACGGCAGGTCGATCAGCGTGAGCAGCAGGTTCTTCCCACGGAACTCGAACTTGGCGATCGCCCAGGCTGCGGCCAGGCCAAAGGCCAGGTTCAGCGGGACGCTGATGCCTGCGGCGATCAGGGTGAGCTGGATGGCCGACAGCGCGTCAGGCTCGGTGATCGAGGCCAGGTACACGTCCCAGCCCTTCTTGAGGGCTTCGACGAACACGCTGACCAGCGGGATGAACAGGAACAGCGTCATGAAGGCCAGCGCGATGGCAATCAGCAGCCGGCGAACCCATACCGGTTCTGTGGTGGCGCTCTGAATCAAGCGGGGATGAATACCCATGACCACCCCTCAGGCCACGCCGCCGGTGCGTCGACGCGACCAGGCCTGCAGCAGATTGATCAGCAGCAGCAGCGCGAACGACACCACCAACATCACCACCGCGATCGCGGTGGCCCCGGCGTAGTCGTACTGCTCCAGTTTCGTGATGATCAGCAGCGGTGTGATCTCGCTGATCATCGGCATGTTGCCGGCGATGAAGATGACCGAGCCATATTCGCCCAAGGCCCGCGCGAAGGCCAGCGCGAAGCCGGTGAGCAGCGCGGGCATCAGGATAGGGAACACGACCTTGGTGAAGGCTTGCCAGCGCGAGGCTCCCAATGTGGCGGCCGCTTCCTCAAGTTCGCGGTTCAGGTCTTCCAGCACAGGCTGCACCGTTCGCACCACAAAGGGCAGGCCGATGAACACCAGGGCCACGAACACGCCCACTGGGGTAAAGCTCACCTTGAAGGGCAGCCACTGGCCAATCCAGCCGTTGCCGCTCCACAGGGCCGTCAACGCGATGCCAGCCACCGCCGTGGGCAGCGCAAAAGGCAGGTCGACCAGGGCGTCCACCAGACGCTTGAAGGGGAACTCGTAGCGCACCAGCACCCAGGCGGTGATCAGGCCGAACACGGCATTCACCGCAGCCGCCAGCAGGGAAGCCCCGAAGGTGAGCCGGTACGACGCCAATACCCGTGGCGTGGTGGTGGCGTCCAGGAACTGCGACCAGGTGAGGGTGAATGTCTTCAGGAATGCTGCCGACAGCGGCACCAAAACGATCAGGCCCAGGTAGAACAGGGCAAAGCCCAGCGCCAGATCGAAGCCCGGCAACACCGTGTGGCGCTTGAGCAGCGTGCGCGACAGGACCATGAACGGCCTTCAGCGGGCCTTGGCCGCGGCGATCACCTGGTCATACAGGCCACCATCGTTGAAGTGCTCTTTCTGCGCACGGCTCCATCCACCGAATACCTCATCGACCGTGAAGGTGTTCACCTTGGGGAAGGACTTGGCATGACGCGCCAGCACCTTGGGGTCGCGTGGGCGGATGTGGTGCTTGGCGGCCAATTCCTGCCCGGCTTCGGTGTAGAGGAACTGAAGGTAGGCCTCAGCTTGCTTGCGGGTTCCCTTCTTGTCGACCACGCGGTCGACCACGCTCACCGGGTTCTCGGCCAGGATGGTGCGGCTGGGGTAGATCACCTCGAAGCCGCCGCCAAACTCGCGTTCGATCAGCGGTGCCTCGCTTTCGAAGGTGCCCAGCGCGTCACCCATGTTGCGTTGTGCGAAGGTGGTGGTGGCGCCGCGCCCGCCACCGTCAAGCACCGGCACATTGGCGAAGATGCGGGTGACCAAGGCCCGCGCGGCGTCTGCGCTCAGCCCAGCCTTTACCCCGGCACCCCAGGCGGCCAGGTAGGTGTAGCGGCCGTTGCCACTGGTCTTGGGGTTGGGGATGATGACGCTAACGCCCGGGCGACCCAGGTCGCTCCAGTCGCGGATGTTCTTGGGGTTGCCCTTGCGCACCAGGATCACGGACACCGAGGTGGTGGGGGCGCTGTTGTGGGGAAGGCGTTTGGCCCAGTCCTGCGGCACCAGCTTGCCACGCTCGAACAGGATGTCGATGTCGTTGTGCTGGTTCATCGTGATCACGTCGGCCTCCAGGCCATCGGCCACGCTGCGGGCCTGTCGGCTGGAGCCGCCATGGCTCTGGTTGAGCGTGAGCGTCTCACCGGTGGACTTCTTCCAGTGCGCAGCGAAGGCCTGGTTGAAGTCCTTGTAGAACTCGCGCGAGACGTCGTAGCTGACGTTGAGCAGCCTCGACTCCATCGCCAGTGCGGGTCCTGTTCCGATGGCCCACGCACACAGAAGTGCCGTCGTGGCGATCCACAATGTCTGCGTTGGAAGACGCCAGGTAACTGAACGGAGTTCCTGTAGCAGGCGACGGCCTTGATTCATGTTGGATCCCTCGTGGCAAACGGCATGGGCACTCATGCCAAGCCGCCATGATTGCGGTGCAGCGCGCCGAGCGGAACGAAGGGATTCGCAGATGCTTGATCGAAAAGCGACTGTCCCGGTTAAGCCGGCGCGCTCAGCGCATCAGGTCGCCCAGGGGCGGTTTGCCGCTGTACAGCCGCACCCGGCCACCGGGCTCCATCAGGGCCACATGTGGCACCGAGCCGCGCCAGCTTGGGTCTACCCCGTGACGAATCGCCGCGGGTATGCCATCGAATGCCAGCAGTCGGTCGGTGTGGCGCAGATACTCATGTGACAGCAGCCGGGCGTCGTCATCGCCCGGGGCGACGTCGATCACCACCGCCCACACCCGAGGACGACGGGGGTGTTCGCGCGCCACGCGCTCGATGTCGGCGATGACCGCGGGACAGACGGCGCACCAGGTGGCGGTGAACACCACCCAGGTGGGCCGTGTGAGGGTGGAGCGCCAGGTCGCCATCGTGGCAGCGTCGAAGGGTTCAACCTGGTGCGGCCCGCTGCGCGGGCTGGGGGCGACTGCCGTCTGCGCATGTGACGCACCGGCGATGTGCAGCAGCAGAGCCGCCACAAGGCCCCGCCCCATGGCCTGGGCCACGCGCTTCCAATACCTAGTGCACATCGATCACCTCCACCTGCGTACGGTGCACATCGCGCCACAGCAGCCACAAACGCGTGCCATCGCTCACCAACCTGGGTTGGTCATTGGCGTGGACGGTGTGCGCCAGTTCACGCAGCTCGAACCGCTGCCCGCCATCCCGTGAAACCCAGGCACGGATGGTGAAGCGCTGCCCATCGAAGCTGCGCCACACCACCACCACCTGGCTCCCGATGGCGGCCACGTCGGCGTGCTCCGCGCCGGGGTCGGGCACGGCGCGCACGGGTACCGATGACAGTGGTCGGCCCATGGCATCCAGGCGCCCGTAGCGCACGCCGGCCTGTCCGGCGCGAATGCCGAACCACACCGCATGCCAGCCGCCATCAGCGGCGGCGCTCAGGCCGGGACCGTGGTGCGGGCAGGCGTCCAAGGCCCATCGGTCAAAGGTGGCGCGTACCGGGGTGTCAACCGCCTGCTTGTCTGCACCCGTCCAAGTCGAGAAGGCATGGTCCCGCTCATTCGGTTCGAACACATGCCGCCACATCGCCGCCACCCCGCCATCGGAAGTGGGGGCCAGAGCGATTCGGCAGCATTCGCAGGAATGGTCGGCCACCTTGATATCCGGTCCGAAAGTCAGACCGCCATCGCGTGACTCGTTTCGGTAGATGCCCGCGCCGCGGTAGGGGCGCCCCGTGGCTCTCACGGCTTCACCGTCGCGCTTGTCGATCCACACGGTGTGCAGGGTTCCGTTGCGTTCGAACAGGATCGACTCGAAGCGGTGGGTGATGATGGAACGGTCCGCGTGCACCGTGACTGGCGGGGCGAAGGTCTTTCCACCATCGGCCGATCGCAACAGGCGCACTTCACCGGTGAAGGGTTTGGGCAGCGGCTTGGTGTAACTGACCACCACCACGCCACCGGGTCCGAACGCGAGCTTCGGGCGGTTTTCGCCATCGGCCACCACCGTGTCACCGGCCACGTCCAGCATCTGCGGCTCCTGCCAGCTTCGTCCCTGGTCACGACTGCGCTGCAGCACCAGGCGCCTTTGCGCATCCAAGCCCACGGTCCACAGTGCACCGTCGGGTGCAAAGGCCGCCCCGATCGCCAGCGGGGGAGGGCGCTGTCGAGCCGGGCGCTGCGCGGCCGAGTGGCCCGAAGCGGCTGCAGGTGATGTCGCTTCCTTGGCGGTCGATGCACCCTCCGTGTGAGACGGGGCAGCCCTAGCCGGCAGGGCTGCCACCATCGCGATCAGCGGGATCAGAGCCAGCACTGCCACCCGCGCACCCAGCGCCATACGCCCGCCGGACCCAAGGCATCCCAATCGATTCATGGCCAATTCACCTCCAATCCCAGCGCCACGGCGCGTGGCAGCGCAGGCGAGTACACCGCGGTGTTCGACGAGACCGACGCGCTGTCGGCATGGCGCGTGTCACGCAGGTTCGTCACGCGCATGAAAAGGCGGGCTTGTCGGTTCAATCGGTGGCTGGCACGCAGATTGAACACATCGTGACCCTCATAACGGCCAAACGTGCTGCTGTTGGAGGCCTCCAGCCAATAGGGGCCGATGCGGCTCCACTCCAGCTGAAGGTGACGCGTGTTGTCTGGCCGCCAGCTCAACCGTGTGTTCCCCACCACCCGTGGGGCCGATTCCATTTCCTTGCCGGAAAAGTTCGCCGTGGCCGTGACCCAATCGACGTAACGGTGGCGCGCCCATGACCAGGCCGCGTCCACTCGCCATTGCCGGTTCAGGGGTGCGCCCAGCGACCACTCCAGCCCTTGATGCCGCGTGTGGCCGGCGTTGACTGCTGTACTCAGGTTGGTGGCCAGGTCCCTTTGGGTCACGAGGTCGTTTCGCTTGTCCAGCCGATAGACCACCCATTCGGACGACACCGCACCCCACTGCGTGCGCAAGCCGGCCTCGGCCTGGCGGGCTTGGATGGGCTGCAGGCCCAGGGCCAGGCGGGCGCGGTTGCTGGCGTCCACGGGGTTGGCCGCCGGACCACCACGGAACAGCTGCGACTCCGAGGGTGCGCGAAACCCCTCATTCAGTGAAGCGAAGAGGTTCAGGTCTCGCGAAGGGGTCCAGGTCGCGCCCAATTTGGTGCTCAGCCGCTCGAACCGTTTGTCGGCATCGGGCAACTGCCCATAGAACCGGGTTCCGGCCACGGTGTGGGCCGGTACGCCGCTGGCCGATCCAGTTGGGCTCAGTCGGTTCTGCATATCGAAGCCGATCGAATCGTGCCGCAGCCCCAGGGTCAGCTGAACCGAGTCGAGCGGCTTGAGCTCCATCTGTGCATAGGGCGAAACGCTGCTGACCGCCACGGCGTAGTCGTAGACACGCGGGCCCACGGTGTAGGCGGTGTAGCGGGTGGATGCACCCGTTCCGGTGCGGCTCACATTCAAGGCATCTTCCGTGCGGGAGCCGCTGCTGCGATCCAGGTCCACGCCCAGGATCACGCGCGGGTCCCACGCCGCTGAAATGTCATGCCGTACCTTGGCCAAGAGCCCCAACGAACTGACCTCGGTATCCTCGATTCGCGGATCCGAAGCCAGGTTGAAGGACCCGTTGAGCTTCATGCCGTTGAGCCGGGCATAGGGCGTCAGCGTCCACAGCGTTCGGCCCTGGCTCCACTCGAATTCACTCGATGCCCGAAGGGCTTGTACCTGCCTGAAGGCGATCGAGAAGTTGTTGAGCCTCGGGTTTTGCCGATAGTCGGTCAGGGGAAGGGGCGTGTTGGCGCCCGTCTGCTGGTCGATATCGGTGGCAGAAATGATCGTCTTCACGCGCAGGCCTTGCGATGGCGCGTGGTCCCAGCGCAGGCCAAGGCTCGTGCGGTCGTAAGCCGTCGCGTCCCGCCAGCCATCGCTCTGGGTTCGATTGAGCGATACGCGCAGTCCGGTATCGGTGCCTGCCTTGGCTTGCGCCCACTGTGCCTCACCCATGAGGCGCTTCCAGCCGAAGGCTCCCAACTCGATCGTGCCGCCCCTCGCAGGCGAGGGTGTGGCCGCCCGGGTGATCACGTTGACCAGCCCACCGATGGCGTCCGATCCGTAGAGCGCGGATCCCGGCCCCCGCACCACTTCGATACGCGCCGCATCCGGCAGGTTCACCTCATACAGCGCGTTGTGGTTGAAGAAGCCCGTGGGTCGGGTGGGTATGCCATCTTCCAGGAATAGGTAGAGCGGGGCCGTGGTGAAGGGTTGCCGAATGGCGGTGGTGTGGCCTTCACCGTTGGTGACTGCAACGGCCACGCCCGGGATCTGGCTCATGATCTGCTGGGGGTGGGCGGGTGCCGTTTCGCGCAGGCTGCGGCTGCCGATCAGACCGATGGAAGCCGGTACATCCCAAAGGCGAACCGCTTCGCGGGTGGACGTGACGGTGATGCTTTCGCTGGCAAGGGCTGGGGGTGTAGGGGCTGATGTGACCGTGGATGCGGTTGTCGGTGCGGCCTGCAGCAGCAGGCCGCATGCGGCAGCCACCGCGCCAAGGCTGCAACGGGGGCCGTAGCCCCGATGGGGATTCAACATGGGTACTCCTGAACACTGAGAACTCACGCCGCGCGAAGCGACGTGCTCTTGGCCTCAAGAGGGCGCACTGCCATGGCAGGCGTGCGGCCATCGAGGCCGGTGCGGACTCAGGAGTGGGAAGGCGGCCCGCGCGGGGCCGGCGTGAGCCAGGCGTGTAAGCGGCTGGGCGATTGCCAGTACAGCGGGGGATAACCCAGGCTGGAGAGACGGGGCGTATGCGGCCCCCATTCTGAGGATGGCGGCAATCCAAGGTTGGCCGCCCCGTGGCAATAACGGCAATCGTCATGATTGCCCGTGACAGGTTGGTCATCGGATGGATCGACGACCTTAAGCACCCCTTGCGCCACGCAAACCTCGTGCAGGGCCACCCACATCGGATCGGTCAACTGCAGGGCACGCTGCGCACGCGCCAGGGTCGGCGCCAGCGCCAGCAGCGCACACGCGAGCAGGCCCAGGAACAGGCCAGTTCGGATGAGGCTGCGACGAGCGTTCATGGTTGAAGTGTAGATCCCCAGGGAAACGCACTGACTTGCAAGACCGTCAAGGCGGCGTTGGCCCATGTGCAAGACGCCGTCTTCATGATCTCGTCATCGCGGCTTGGCAGCATCCCCAACAGCTTGAATTTCCTTCCCAACTGGAGCTGTCATGCATCAACAACTTCCCCAAGCCATTACCAGCCAATACGAAGACGAAATCGTCAACCCATCGACCAATCCTCACTTCGAGGACGTACTGGCCGCCCGTGTGTCGCGCCGCCAAACGATCCTGGGTGGCATCAGCGCCACCACAGCCGCCCTGCTGGGCACTGCCGGCCTGTCGGCCTGCGGTGGCAGCGACCCGACACCCGTGCCCGTGGCCGCCCCAGAGGTGAAGCCACTGGCGCTTGGATTCACGGCCGTGGCCAAGAACACACTCGACGTGGTGACCGTGCCCGAGGGATACCAGGTCAGCGTGCTGCACGCGCTGGGTGACCCGCTGCACTTCGGTGATGAAAGCTGGAAGAACGACGGGTCAGAAACGCCCGACTCGTACCAGCGCCGAGTGGGAGATGGTCACGACGGTATCTGGTACTTTGGCCTGAGCGACGACGGCAAGTTCGCCGCCGACCGTTCAGACCGCGGCCTGTTGGCGGTCAATCACGAATATGTCGTGCAACCCTTTGGCCTGCACCCCAATGGCCTGACCGCCGGCACCAACCGCGTTCCCAGTGAGGTCGAAAAGGAGATCTACGCCCACGGCGTGTCGATCTGCGAAGTCAAGCGCGGCACAAGCGGCACCGACATGGGTATGGTCCGCGGCTCACGATACAACCGCCGCATCCACTCGGCCACACCGATGGCCTTCAGCGGTCCCGTGCGCGGCAGCGACTTGGTCAAGACCAAGTATTCGCCTGACGGCACGATGACGCGCGGCACGAACAACAACTGCGGTAACGGCTACACCCCCTGGGGCACCTACCTTACCTGTGAGGAGAACTACCTCAACGTGATCGCCCGTGCAGCGGGTGACGATGCCAAGCGCAGTGCTGCCGAAGTTCGGGCGTTCAATCGCTATGGCCTGCCGCAGGGCCGTGGTTCTGCCTACCGCTGGCACACGGCCGGTACCGACGACCTGTTTGCCCGTTGGGACTCAGCGGTCACCGGTGCAGCCGCCTCCAACGATTACCGCAACATCTTCAACACCTTTGGCTGGAACATCGAGATCGACCCCTTTGCACCGGATTCGGTTCCGGTGAAGCGCTCGGCCCTGGGCCGCTTCAATCATGAGGGCGCCTGGCCTGCGCCGGCCGTGGCCGGCCAGCCCATCGTCATCTACTCGGGTGACGATGCGCGCAACGAGTACGCCTACAAGTTCGTCTCCAAGGCCCTGTGGGACCCCAAGGACGTGGGCGGTGGCCTGGCTGCCGGCGCCAAGTACCTCGACGAGGGCACGCTGTACGTGGCCAAGTTCAATGCCGACGGCACTGGCGAGTGGCTCGAGCTTACCCATGGCAAGAACGGACTGGACGCCACGAACGCGCTCTATCCCTTCTCCAGCCAAGCTGATGTGGTGACGTTTGCACGCTTGGCTGCTGATGCGCGTGGCGCCACGAAGATGGACCGGCCGGAGTGGGGCGGGGTGAACCCGTTGAACATGGAGGCCTACATGACCATGACGAACAACAGCAACCGTGTGGCACCGAGCGCCAATCCGACCGGAAACCAGTTGAGGCCTGACGCCGCCAACCCACGCTTCTACGAGGACACCTACACCAACCCCGATGGCACGACGCGTACCAACCGCGGCAATGTCAACGGACACATCGTTCGTTGGAAGGAAGGCACCAGCGCCACCGCCTTCACCTGGGACGTGTACCTCTTCGGGGCCGAGGCCTCCGCGGCTGCTGATGTGAACCTGTCGGGCCTGACCGCGGTCAACGACTTCTCAAGCCCTGATGGCCTGGTCTTCGACCAGCGCGGCCTGCTGTGGATCCAGACCGATGACGGCGCCTTCACCGATGTGACCAACTGCATGCTGCTGGCTGCCGTTCCCGGCCGCGTGGGTGACGGTGCCACGGTAACCGCTGCCGGCGGCACGCAGACCCGCCGTGGTGCCTTGGCCACCAGCGACAACCTACGCCGCTTCCTGGTGGGCCCCAAGGACTGCGAGATCACCGGCATGGCCCATACGCCAGATCACCAGACCGTGTTCATCAACGTGCAGCACCCGGGTGAGGATGGATCTTTGACCTCGATGACCAGCAACTGGCCGGCCAGCCAGAACGGTCCGGCTGCCGGTCGCCGGCCGCGCTCGGCCACCGTGGTCATCACCCGCCGGGGTGGTGGGCAGGTGGGAACCGCCTGACGGACTTGGGGGTCGCATGGATCCCCGGGTCGGTACAAGGGGGCCACAGCGGCCCCCTTTGTTCTTTTGGCGCCATGGCGTCGTCAGTTCCCGGTCTTGCGGGGATCGTCGAAGATCCAGCGCAGACCGAGCGAGAACTGGCGCAGCGGACGAGGGGTCGAGGCCGATTCACGCGACATCGTCGCATCGATCTGCAGCACCTCATGCTCGACCCACCACCGCAAACCTACTTGCAACAGTCGCTGCTCGGAAGAGGCCGCGTAGCGTTCTGCGATCAACCACAGGTCGGTGGCAAGATGCTGCTCGACTGCCAGCCCCCAGGGACGGTTGAAACGGGGTCGCTCCTTATCACGGGAAAGACCAAGGTTGGCGTGCAGGAAGCTGCGTTCGTTGGAATTGGCCCACGAGATCGGCGCGACCACATATGGAGCGATGCGCCCATCCGCCTGGTTGGTGCCGAGGTTGAGGGCCACCCCGAAATCCGACGGCCTCAAATCTCGCCAGACCCGCTTGTACTGCAGCAGATACGCAGAATTGGGTGACGGTGCCGTGGCGGTGTTTCGCTGAGCGCCCAATGCCCACTCCACAGATCTGCCGCCGCTGCAGGCCGGCAATGCCCACCACTCGCTGGATTTCCCATTTCGCTGCAGCCAGGACTCCAGCTGGCAGCGGCCCTCATCGACCGTTCGCGCATCATCGGTCAGCATGGGCCGCGCTGCAAACAACGAATCGCTCAAGGTGCACCCGAGTACAGCGATCGCGACGACAAGTCGACTCTTCATGGCGCCACATTAAATCAAAGCCGCAGGATCGCACCCCAAGATGATGGTTTGATGAGCAAGCATCTTCAGCAAGGACTTGCGATTCAATTTGTCATCAAACCGTCAAACTCAAAGCCGAACATCGCGGCTTTTCGTTACCCAGCGGGGCCCACCACCTCCGATGCCTCAGCCGACTGGGGTAAGACTCCATGAGCCAAAACCAATGGGCTGACTACTACGGCTCCGACTCCAGCGGACTGATCTGCGGCTTTGAGTTCCAGGCCCAGTCGCCCGCTCGCAGCGTCACACTTGAGGAGTGCCTGCGCCACCTCGAGTCCGAGACCGACGAGTTGCCCAAACCCAGCCGCTTCTTTTGGCTTCACTTCAATCTGAGCGACGCAAGTGTTCGGCGAACGCTCATCGAAATCCTGCGGGTCACGCCTGAGTTCATCGAAGCCCTCGACCAAGGGTCACGAT
>JACCEA010522341.1_pt1 | contig 16570 bp, 14 predicted proteins | sample 7449851 | NCBI WGS metagenome assembly JACCEA01 (sample SAMN15323453, study PRJNA562643) | freshwater metagenome | isolation source: river surface water | place: USA:Blue River Watershed | collected 2017-08-18 | reverse complement strand
ATATCTCAACTTACGTTATTGAAACATGAATCAGTACACTTCTGAGAAATTAATTTCTCTCCTGCCACTTATAGAGTGTGACAAGAAGCGGTGAACCAATAAACACAGAAGAATATGTTCCCGCTGTAATACCAATAAGGAGCGCTAGTGAAAAATGATGGGTTGATTCTGGACCAAAGAAATAGAGAGCAACGATTGCCAAGAGTGTTGAAAGAGAGGTGTTGATTGAGCGAACAAAAGTCTGATTAATACTCTCACCCACAATTGTTGGAAAATCCTTCTTTTCTTTATACTCAACATTTCGCTTCAAGTTTTCTCGTACTCGGTCGAATACCACGATGGTATCATGTACAGAGAATCCTAGGATCACGAGAAGAGCGGTAACAAACAATGTATCGATTTCAATACCTGAAACATGTCCCAAAACTGAAAATACACCAATTGGAATAATCACATCGTGCGCAAGAGCGATAATAGCTACGATACCGTACTTCCAAGAAGTAACAGGTTTTGATACTCGTCTAAACACAAAACTAATAAAGAGAACAATTGCGAGAAGCACGAGGGCTATTGAGAAATACGCTTTCTGCAAAGCCTCCTTACCAAGAACAGGGCCAATAGAGTCAAAACGCTTTACAGACAATGATGCGGTTGAACTTGCCTCAAGAGAAGAAAGATTCTTAACCACCATATCCTTTTCTGCCGGAGCCAATTCCTTCATACGTACAATAAAACCCTTGTCACCAGTTTCTCTGACAGAAGCAGCACCGAAATTAAGCTTAGTGAGAGATTCCTCAACAGTGGTTTTAGTAGGACGGTTTACATAATCAACTTCTAAGAGCGAACCTCCTTTAAATTCAATACCTAGTTTAAGTCCCCAGAATGAAAAAGAAGCAATAGATCCTCCGATAAGGAGAAGAGAGAGAATGTAGAAAAATTTTCTGTAACGTACAATAAACATATAAGTAGATTTAAAGTGTTAATTCTTAATACCTGAACCGAAGAAGAATCGAGAGAAACGACTTGTTCCCTTGATACCTACAGCAAAGAGAAGGGTTCTTGAGGCGGTAAGTGCTGTAAACATTGAAACAGCTGTTCCAATAACAAACACAAACGCAAAACCTTTTACAATTGATGTTGAGGCAAAGTAGAAAAGAATTGTTCCTGTGATGATAGAAGAAATGTTTGAGTCACGGATTGAAAGCCATGCGCGTGCAAAACCTTCTTTCATCGCAAGTGGTAATTCTTTACCACGCTTTAACTCTTCTTTCATTCTTTCAAAGATAAGTATGTTTGCATCCACAGCCATACCGAGGGTGAGTACAAATCCTGCGATACCAGCTGAGGTAAGTGTAACGGGCCAGAGCTTAAAGATAGCTAAGTTTATAGCGGTATAAATAGCAAGAGCGATAGTAGCAACAACCCCAGGAACTCGGTACCAGATAATAAGAAAGAGTCCGACAATTATAAACGCCATAATACCTGCGTTTACACTAGCTTCTAGTGCATCAACACCGAGAGAGGCACCAATAGTTTGTGTGGAAACAAGATTGATAGGAACAGGAAGTGCTCCATAGTTTAAGTCTCGTACGAGATTTTTCGCCTCAGGAATAGTAAAACCTCCTGAAATCTCAGCAGTTCCCCCACTAATCTCCTGCTGTATTACAGGGTTTGAAATCACAACACCGTCGAGGAATATAGCAAGCGGCTTTCCGATATGTTCTCGAGTAATCTTTGCAAAAAGTTTTTTTCCTTCAGCGTTAAATTCAACAGAAACTTTTGGCTTACCAAGTTGATCAAACTCAAGTCGTGCTCGACTTAGGTAAGAACCAGTAAGTTCTGCAGGAAGAAAGATTTCCCCTACAGTTTTCTTTTCAAATTCTTCCTTAGAAAGCTTATCAACTCCCGGTTTGAGAAGTCTAAATTCAAGAGATGGCGTCTTACCAATAAGCTTTACTGCTTCAGTCACATTACTTATACCAGGAAGCTCAACAATAAGTCGCTGTTCTTTTGCGCCTACGGTTCCACCCTGTTCTATCTGGACAAGAGGTTCTGATACACCAAAAAGATTCACGCGTCGTTCTACAACTTCAGCAAGTGCACTCATAGCACCAGCAACTTCACCCGCAGGGATTTTTGAGGTATCTGCTTGATATACAAGGTGTGTACCACCAGAGAGATCAAGGCCGAGGCGGTATGGATAATTTGGTGAGTTTTTTGGTTGAGCAAAATAACCAATACCTCCCGCAACCACTAATAGTACAAAGGCAAAAAAGCGTTTTTTCCACATAAATTTCTAGTACTGAAAGATTTACATTAATTCTGAATAATAGGGCTATAGTATAGGTTTTAAAGGTAAAAAGCAATCACAAAACAGAACCAACAACTCACGACCAACGACTGACAACAAAAAAAATAACAAGCTTTACAAATTTACAAAGAAAAAGTTGTCAGGAAAAAGCTGTTTGACAACCTTCTTACTCAGCAAGAACATGGCGCTCAAAATGCCCAAAAATATCAACATAAATACGAATCCGGTGAATAATTGAGCCTTCGTATAAGTTGTAATCAAATATTGACGTTATAAGACCCAAATTATGTGAATCTGGAATCGGAGTCATCTGAGAGCTTAGACCTATTTCATTTTCATATTTCAGCACCTGCTCAGTAGCAATTGACCGAGCTCGTAATTCAGAGAGGTAACGAAAACCTACTACTGAAATAATAACCACTACGATCAAAATAAAGGGTTTTCTCATATTGAGTTTTTCACCAGATGGAAACATGTTCTACTTCACAAACTCCATGTATCTTCCCTCTTTCTTCACAAAAGCTTCTTTTGAAGGATATTTGTAGACATATCCATACATGCGAGTAATTTTGGAACCATCAACCGCAATAGGATATGAATATGATTTCCAACCACCCTTTGAGGTCGGGATACGCCCTCGTGTAAGATGCCACATACACGCAAACACGAATCGAATAAAGTAAGGATTTACCATAATTGCCTTCTTCCCGACAGCTTCTGCCATATCCTTACCTGTAACGACCGGGCCCGGAGGGCAAATATTAAATACTTCATATTCCCCAGAAAGGTTTGAGAAGGTAAGAAGAGTTACGATATCATTCACATCATCTTCATGAATATACTGGCGGCACCACTTCTTCGTAATTGGAGTAAATGACACCATAAGACTTACAATGCGGTAAATAAAATTACCCTTGAGTTGTCCTGAAAGCGCTGACTGGAGACCAAATCTGATTCGAGAATATCTTCCACGAGGACCGGTGACCGCAGCTGGTCGTACGATAAAAACCTGAGGAACAGAACCTTTCTTTTTTGCTTCAGCATACTTTTGTTCGAGATACTCTTCTACAACCCTCTTCTCTTCTGCGTAAAGATAATCACTTTTTCTGAACCCTTCTTCTTCCTTGAAGAAGTGAGTAAGTTCATTTGTTGGGTACGCAGCGTAAGAAGCAACCGTTGAGAAATGAATGAGTTTTTTTACACTCGGTGTACTGAATGCAAAATCAAAAACAGCATCAGACCCCCCAATATTCCATTTCCACTGTAAGTCTTTCTTTCTATACATTTCACGGATTTGCCATGCAGTATGCACAACAGTATCAGGCATAAAAGCTCGGGCCTTTTCTTGCCATGTATTATCAGAAAGATTCGCCTCAATAAAAGTAATTTTTGAATTACCTTGAGTGAGCTCACCCTCAGGCTTCATATCAATAGCAAGAATTGCTTCCACGTCTGAACGTTTTGCAAACTCCCTACAAAGCATCGCTCCTACATAACCTGATCCGCCGGTAATAAGTATTTTTGACATAATATAATTATAGAGCAGTAAATAGTTTTAACAAAGAAACATTAAAGGCCGAGTCTTGAAAGTAAAGTTTTAACTGTTCTAAGCGCAATCTTCAAATCAAGAAGAAGTGAGCGGTTTTTTATGTAGAAAAAATCATAAGCAAGACGCAACCTTGTCTCTTCAAAAGACTGAGGGGGTTTTATTTGTTCTATCTGAGCCCACCCTGAAAGACCAGGAGTAATAACGTTGCGGATTGCATAGTAAGGTATGTCTTTACCCAACTTCACGCCAAGATCATAGATATCTGGTCGAGGACCAATGAGTGATATATCCCCCTTTATAACATTCCACAATTGAGGAAGTTCATCAATACGGCTTTTTCTTAAAAACTTACCTATACGAGTAACACGCTCATCACCATCAGTGAGCCACTTACCACCATCATTTACTTTCATGCTTCTGAATTTATAAATACGAATCTGACCATTGTTCTTACCAATACGATTTTGACTAATCAAAATATCACCACCATCATCAAGTTTTATAGCAAGTGACACAAAAGGAAAAAGCAATGCACTCGGTATGGCGAGGATAGAGGCAAGGACGATATCTGAAATTCTTTTTATACTATCGTACACAATCTTTGGAGCAGTAGAAATGTTTTCAAGAAACCAACTCTCACGAATAAGTGAGAGTGGTACTCTATTGAAAACATCTTCATACACCTTATGCATATCAATAAACCTGACACGGGAAAAGATAAGATTGTAAAGTGTCGGCAAAACGCTTTCGATCTTTGGGTTATGGAGAACTACCACAATTACAGAAATTTCTTCTGAATACACTTTCTCAACAACCTCCTTCTGAAAATCGATACTTGAAAGAGCATCAACATCAATTGATGAAATGAAGCGAAGAGCATAATTTTCATTTGCATTTACTTCGCGTTTAAGCTCAACCACCTCTTCCCCGCCACCGATAATAATTGCATCTTCACGCTTTTTAACACCGGTTAAATAATAACCATTAAATCTCCACCAAATAATAACAAGCGAAGAGAGTACTATATATAAGAAGAGATTTGTTTTTGGAGTAATTGCAAAAAAAGGAATGAAATAGAAAAAGACAATCGCAAGGAGAGCATTCACAACCTGCGCTTTAATAAGCACTGAAAGAAGTGTGTTTCGCAAAACAATACTCCTCTTCTCATAGAGACCTGAAATAAAGAACACCAGAATCCAAACAATAAAGAGAAAAGAGAACGGTAAAACGTGGTTGAATATAGTAACACTATTCAATCCATACCCATAACGAAAGAGAAGGGTGAGATAGAGACCGATAATAAAAGCCACAACATCTCCTAGAAGTAACACAAAGGGAATCCTGGAACTTAGTATCTTCATATGTGTCATTATCATACCTTAAGTTTTTTTAGTTACAAGAGACATATCTTTTATTGCAATGTGTTATAATCTGACTGATTATATGGAACTCGAAACCAAAAAAACTAAAATACTCTACGTTATTACCAAATCAAACTGGGGTGAGAAATGGGACGGGACCCATTTCGCAAGACTCATTGAGGGCTTTTATCCGCAAAAGACCCAATGAGTGGACAGTTCCTGTAAGGAAGAGCATCTTTAGCTCCGCCCGTTTTCAAAAATAATTTTCATGCAACCATTACATAAAACTAAAATACTCTACGTTATAACCAAATCAAACTGGGGCGGAGCCCAAAAATACGTCTTTGACCTAGCAACCTCACTTAACAAAGACCTATTTGAACCCACGGTACTACTTGGTGGTAATGGAGAACTAAAGAACAGATTAGAAGAAGCACGCATCCGTGTTATAAGCTTAAGCGACCTTGGCCGTGATATACACATACTCAAAGATATTTCGGTCTTAAAAAAACTCATAAGTATTTTCAAAAAAGAAAAGCCTGAGATTATTCATATCAATAGTTCAAAAATAGGAGGTCTTGGCGGACTAGCTGGACGCATTGCGCATGTGCCAAAAATTCTTTTCACCTGTCATGCTTGGGCATTTAACGAAGACAGGTCTTTCTATCAAAAAATAATAATACGTAAACTACACTGGATCACTATTTTACTTTGTCACAAGACAATTACCGTATCAGAAACACTTAAAAGACAAATGGAGTGGATGCCTTTTACACGAAGTAAACTTCAAACTCTTTACACAGGTGTTCAAAAACCTATTTATTATAGCCACATAGGAGCCCGAGACCTTATTCGTGAAACAACACCAGCTATTCCGTCTCAAAGTAAGGATATATGGATCGGCACAGTTGCAGAACTACACAAAAATAAAGGCCATGACACCTTGATTGATGCTTTGGTTATTTTAAAGAATAACCAAAGCCTATCACCTCTCCTCCGTTTTGTATTCATAGGAGAAGGGGAAGAACGTAAACATCTTGAAGAGAGAATTTCAAAAGAAAACCTTTCATCACAAGTATTCCTTACCGGAAACATACCTTACGCTTCACGATTCCTTAAAGCCTTTGATCTCTTTGTACTACCATCAAACACAGAAGCCCTTGGTTATGTGCTCCTTGAGGCAGGCTTTGCCCAACTTCCCGTACTTGCAACTAAAGTCGGAGGAATACCCGAAATTATTGAAGATATGAAAACAGGAATTCTGGTTCACCCAAAGAATCCAAAAGAGCTTGCAAAAGCGCTCACCTATCTCATTGATTCAAAACAAAAAAGAACAACTCTTGCGAAAGCATTACATGAACGCGTAACACAATCATTTGACCAAAAAGATATGATTAGTAAAACAGAATCAGTTTATCTATCAAATAATTGGTAACTAGTTAAGACCAACAAATTCATTCTTAGACAAATCTCGATGAATACTTCTCATGTGACGACGCATTGAATTAAGCATTCCGAGGGCAAAAAAAGATACGAGTAAATGTGAGCCTCCGTAACTCACAAACGGCAATGTGATACCTGTAACTGGCAAAAGACCCATATTCATAGCCGTATTTATGAAAAAATGACTCATAAACATAAGTGCGATACCGAGTCCAAAAAGTGTTTCAAAATTACCTGATCCTTTGAAGGCATTGAGAACGATTCTCAAAATAAGGACAATAAATGTAATACAGAAAAAGACAACACCAATAAAACCCCACTCTTCTGCAAAAGCTGCAAAAATAAAATCCGTTTGATACTCGGGAAGAAACTTAAGTTTTGATTGTGTACCGTAACCAATCCCCTTACCAAGTAATTGCCCTGAACCCACAGCAATAGTTGATTGATATGCGTTATATCCCGTACCACGAATATCAGCAAGAGGATGAATGAAGTTTAGAATGCGATGCTTTTGATATTCCTTAAAACCAAAATTCCACATAAGGGTAAATACAATAACCCCCACGGCACCAATCGCAAATAAATGTTTTTTTGATATACCTGATACAAGCGTCATGCCAAGCCATATAGAAAAGACTATCATTGCACTTCCGAAATCAGGCTGAAGTGCTATTAATATAAAAACGATAAATGCATAGACTCCTGAAACGAGAATGTGGCGAATATTTGCGATTTCAACATGTCGTCGAGAAAAATATTTGGCAAGAATAAGAATAAGTACAAGCTTAGCAAAATCAGTTGGCTGAAATGCAAAGAAACCGAAATCAAGCCAACTTTGTGCTCCCTTAATAGATCGCGCTAATACAAAGAGAGACATGAGTAGTGCGCACAAAAGCCCAAAAATAACCATAATAACCCTTGTATTTTTAAGGAAAGACCAGTCAACAATACTCGTTATAAAAAACACAACGGTACTCACCAAAAACCAAACCAACTGTTTTTCATAATATAAATTATCACCAACAAAAGCGTTCATTGTCACCAGACCAAATATAACCAGCAACGAAGCTGATCCATACATAAGCCAATCAATACGTGTCGCCAACAGCAGACGAAACGCATCTATTTTTTTAATGATTACCTCCATAGTTTATTAAAGCGGTCTCAAGAATATATCGGTTTTTACAACTTCTTTATTCAAAACTGACGGCCATGTAAAAGACACGGGATAGGTCGTGCCAGGATAGACTGAATTTAAAATAGTTTTTGAAAAAGAGACAACATTACCATCCTTATCATAAAGAACCGCTACGGCCTCTGACTTACCGAAAGGTACTGGTCCCTGTGCAACAATACGCCCTTCCACCAGAGTATTTCTAGGAGATGTTGTAAGATTAAGAGAATCAACTCGATAAAGCATTTTCACACCCTTGTACCAATCAAAATTATTACCGAATTCAAAGACTGCCCGAACTGGTATTCTTTGCCCAGTATTTAAAGCACTTTCAAAAACAATGAATTTTGAACCTGCGGGTATCGTCGTCACTCCTGAACGCTCAGTTATAAGAATACCTTCACCATCATATAGTTTAAAGGTATAAGGGGCTGCCTTAGATGCAACATCAGAATTTGGATTAGTAAGCAGTGTCGCAACGTTATAAACACCAGGGACAACCTTAGTAAACGTTTCCCACACAGAAATAGGACGTGCGTAATCTAATGGACAAAGTTTAGTACAAGAACCACCGCAGTCCACGCCTCTCTCATCTTGATTCTGAATACCATCAGTACAAGTTGGCTTTTTATGAAAAACAAGATAAGCAGGCACACCAAATACCATTGCGATGAAAACAAAAAAGATAACTGTGTACAAAGTCTTTTTACGTGTTGCCCAGATAGTCATATAGAAACATAATACCAGAATTGAGTAACAAAAAATACCCCTTACGGAGTATTTTTTGATTTAAATTCTTTGTCCTGGTGTGAGCTTTGGGACAGGAACCCAAAGCGCAAGACTTGTTGAGCTTGAATCTTTGAAAGCCAACAAGTGGACAGTTCCTGTAAGGAATACCTACTTTCTATGGTAGTAATCTGGACACCGAGGACAATTAAAGAAAACACCACTCCTAAAATTTAGGAGTGGTGTTTTCTTTAATTTAAATTCTTTGTCCTGGCGACTACCTACTTTCGCTCCGAGGAACTATCATCGGCACTACAGCGCTTAACTTCTCTGTTCGGAATGGGAAGAGGTGTTTTCACCGCGTCGAGCCACCAGAACAAAGAATTCAAATTCTTTATTTTATACATCCTATTTTCAACAAGTTTACTATCAAAAAGTTATATTAAGAATTGTCATTTTCAAATTTCCTAATAAGAATCGAGCAATTAGTACTTCTCAGCTCAATACATTACTGTATGTACACTTGAAGCCTATCAACCTAATAGTCTATTAGGGCTCTCAACGATTCCTTATCTTGGAGATGGCTTCCCGCTTAGATGCTTTCAGCGGTTATCCAGTCCGGACATAGCTACTCTGCGTTGCCACGGGCGTGACAGCAGATAGACCAGCGGTCCGTTCACTTCGGTCCTCTCGTACTAGAAGCAAATCTCCTCAAGAATCAACGCCTGCAGTAGATAGGAGACCAACCTGTCTCACGCATATTTAGTGTATATATTTAAACTCTCTTGAGTGTATATACATTTTTCACACATTACTGTGTGTATTGGACTATATCTTCATCCTTACGTATTTTTTGATAAGGAGATCAACGTGTAGTCTCTACGGGCACATATAAATATGTTTCCCTCGGTATTGCCCGCGTGGGGTTTTACCGAAATTAGTTGATGACGTCATACGAATTACTTTGCATGACCGCCGTGTTTTGGTTGTCTCTATTCCTTGATGTCCGAGGGATTCAGACTGTTCAACTCATGATTACTCATGTTCTGAACGGTCTGAACCCAGCTCACGTACCTTTTTAATTGGCGAACAGCCAAACCCTTGGGACCTTCTCCAGCCCCAGGATAAGATGAGCCGACATCGAGGTGCCGAACTCCGCCGTCGATATGAACTCTTAGGCGGAACGAGCCTGTTATCCCTAGAGTAGCTTTTGTCCGATAATCTCCGGCCGCATCTAACGCGTACCGTCGGTTCACTTAGTTCTGCTTTCGCATCTGCTCGTCATGTACGACTTACAGTTAAGCCAGCTTATGCCTATACACTATCGGTACGGTTTCCATTCGCACCTAGCTGACCTTAATAAACTCCTCCGTTACTTTTTAGGAGGATAGCGCCCCACTAAAACTACCCACCAGATACTGTCTCCCGCGGTTTTTACCCTCGAGGTTAGAATATACAATTTTAAAGAATGGTATTTCACTGACGACTCCATGGTATCCGAAAACCCACTTCAAAGTCTCCCATCTATGCTACGCATCAAAACCGTATACTCAATATCAAGCTGCAGTAAAGCTTCTAGGGTCTTTTCGTCTAACTGCAGGTAACCGGCATCTTCACCGGTATTGTATTTTCACCGAGCTGTCCTCCGAGACAGTTCCCCAGACATTACACTATTCAACGCGTCAGAACTTACCTGACAAGGAATTGCGCTACCTTAGGACCGTTATAGTTACGGCCGACATTCACCAGGGCTTACATCAGTCAGCACTATATATTGCTACATAGCACCGCCAATGGTTGACCTTCTGGCATTGGTCAAGTGTCACCCCCTATACATCCTCTTAAGAGTTCGCAGGGAGCTGTGTTTTTGATAAACAGTTGCCAGGGATACTTTAGCTGCGGCCCCTGCATCACGCTATGCGCGATACCGAGGACCTACAACAATCAAATTGCAAGATATTTTCTATCTTATGAGTCTTAAACTTTCTTTGGTTGTCGTCAATCCACATCACGAACACCGTGATGCAGGGGCAAGTCTTATTCCGAAGTTACGACTGCTTTTTTGCCGAGTTCCTTGGAGGACCTTCACTCGTTCACCTTACTCTACTCGAGCTGACTACCTGTTTCGGTTTTAGGTACGGATATTGCAAAGTTATGCTTAGAAACTTTTCTTGAGAGCGCGCTCCGTAGGTATAAGTTATAGCGAACCATAACCTTACTCACAGCCTTAGATTCGTAATCTAATACAGGGTCCGGGATTTTCCTCGTACCCATCCTGAGCATAGAGACTCTCATCCAATAAAGAGCACTACGTACTGAACTCCGTCATTCCATCGCACTTTGCAACAGTTAGGGAATATTAACCCTATGTCCATCGGATACGGCTTTCGCCAGTTCCTTAGGTTCGACTAACCCTTGGCTGATTTCCATAGCCAAGGAAACCTTCGTCTTTCGGTGTGCGGGTATCTCACCCGCATTGTGGTTACTCGTGCCAACATTCTTACTTCCATACGCTCCAGTGTGGGTCGCCCCTTCACCTTCAACGCTGAATGGAATACTCTCCTACCGCTTCATATTTACGAATAAACATAAAGCCCTCAGTTTCGGTACTATGCTTTAGCCCCGATTATCTGCGGCGCAAATTCTCTAAGTGAGTGAGCTGTTACGCTTTCTTTAAATGATGGCTGCTTCTAAGCCAACATCCTCACCGTCAATGAAAATTCACCACCTCCAGTGCACTTAGCATAGATTTAGGGACCTTAAATAGAGATCTAGGCTGTTTCCTTTTTGACCAATGGAGCTTAGCCCCCACGGTCTAACTGCCACATTCTTGACCCGTAGTATTCGGAGTTTGATAGGTCTCGTGATCTTTCGACCTGTCGAGATCTTCCAGTGCTCTACCCCTACGGGGAACATATGACGCTAGCCCAAAAGCTATTTCGGAGAGAACCAGCTATTACCGAGTTCGATGAGCTTATCACTCCTTACCACAAGTCATCACAGAGTATTGCACGTCTCTTGTGTTCGGGCCTCCCGCTGTCTTTCGACAGCGTTCACCCTGCTCATGGCAAGCTCACCCGGCTTCGGGTCTAATGCATACTACTTAATCGCGCTATTAACACTCGGTTTCCCTATGACTCCATCCATTCAAGGACTTAGTCTTGCAGTATGCAATAACTCGTTGGCTCATTCTTCAATAGGCACGCCGTGACGGATAATAAATTACCCGCTCCGACTCCTTGTAAGTATATGGTTTCAGGTTTATTTCATCGTCCTTATCGGACTGCTTTTCACCTTTCCCTCACGGTACTAGTTCACTATCGGTCTTCTGGAATATTTAGCCTTACCGGTTAGTTCCGGTAGATTCCCCCAAGCTTTTCGTGTCCTGGGGTACTCAAGAACAACAATAAAAGAGACATATTATTTTCGTGTACGGGACTATCACCCTCTGGGGTCGAGCTTTCCAGCTCATTCTACTAATAATATATTTTGTAACTCTTCTTACTATAAATAGTAACATTGTTGCCTTACAACCCCCAGTCTTAATCGAACAGGATCTGCCGAAGCAGACACCGTACGATTAAGACTAGGTTTGGGCTGTTTCCTTTTCGCTCGCCGCTACTGGGGAAATGGTTTCACTTACGTGAAATTGTTTTCTATTCCTCTAGGTACTGAAATGTTTTACTTCCCTAGGTATGCTGTGTGTCTTACGACTACACTACTCGATCTACATCGAGTGAGTTTCCTCATTCGGAGATTCTCGGATCAAAGGTTGCCAGCACCTCCCCGAGACTTATCGCAGCTATGCTACGTCCTTCATCGCTTCTCAGAAGCCAAGGCATCCACCATATACTCTTAATTTCCTATTAGGAAATTTAAAAACCACAAAACTTAACTAACTTTTCTTTTTCGTCGATTGCATCCGTAATCGACGCCTGTTGTCTACGTTCACATATCTTGAGAAATGAACGTAGAATTCCTTCACACCATTTTGGTGGTATGAAAGTTGTCTTAATTATCTGAGCTAACAAATAATAAGACTCTAATCTCCACTGTTTGAAAAGACCCTCTTAAATATTAAGAAAGACTCAGTGGGTTAGGATGTATTTTTCAAAGTACATCCCTGAGAAACAAAATCCGCTCATCTCGAGCGGAACCAAAAAGAACGATATGATTCGTTCGTATTTAGTTCCGCTTTTGTGTGGTTGTTTTTTGCATCAGGAATAGATATGAGTATACACGCCGATAAAACAATGTCAACACATATAACGCGATTCTTTACTGAAGTTTTTAGACCCTTAAAAAAGACTAATATAAATAAGGGTTTTTTGGCACAGGTTTCTTATATTCACAAGAATAAAATCTTGCGAAAGAAAGCCCTACCCTCTGTAAAAATAGAGAAAAAACACTCATTTTAAAAAATGAGTGTTTTTTCAAGATAACAGTTCTCTTTATTTATTTGAAAAATCCCTTCGAACTTTTGCAATAAATTCTGAGGCAGCCGCTTGACCACCGAGTCCAAAAGCGAGACCAAAACCGAGGGTGAGCGCGACCACAAATCCAGTAAAGAGTGTTTGAATAAGGGTTACCGCAATTCCAAGCTGAACGAGCGCGGTCAAAAATGCAAAAACGAGTATTGACCACTTAGCAAGAACACCGAGTGCAGAAGCGGATTGTACATGTGCGGCCTTTGCTGAAGCAGTAACAATCTTTGCAACGGTTCCTGAAATCACCGCTGAAACAAGAAGAATAAGAACCGCAACGACTACTTGTGGCAAATAACCAAGCACCACATCTCGCAAGAAAATATTTACCTGTGTAAGTCCAAGTACATCAAATGATGCCACAAGAAATACCACCACAATAAACCACTGAATAAGTCCACCCACAAATGCACCAGAATTAAGGGTGAATTCCGCACGTCGTGCAAGCTCCCCTACACCGGCCTGATTAAGAGCGTGATCCACTTTGAGCACCTTGAAAAAATGAGAAATGAGACGACCAACTGCCCCAGCAATAATCCAGCCTACAATAAAAATAATAATTGCAGCAATCAAATTTGGAATAAAGAGTGATACACCATCACCAATTGACACAAATGAATCTACGAGTGTTTTTCCCCATTGTTGAATCATAACTTTTTATAAATTAATAAGGCTTTTAAAAATGTTCTCCTATACCCTTCTTATTATAACACCCACCCTTTTCTTATTGTACAGAACTTATACACAAGAAAACCCCTCATAATATGAAGGGTTTTCTATTACTTATTGAGACCAAGCTTATCAAGCACCACCGTATGATTATAATCTAACACATCGCGAATAAGTTTGTCATACATACCGAGACGATACTTAAAATCTGAAGTCTCAAACGCTGAGTATCGGATTTCTTTACCAACTTCTGCCTCAAGTGTTTTCATGGCACGTTCAAGAGTTCCACGCTTCATCTCATCACCTACAATAAGGAGATCTAACCTGCTCTCCCAATCTCGAATGAAGATACCAGAAACTATTACGAGTTTTATTTTACCAACCTTAGCAATTCGCTTAAGAAGATCTGAATTCTTTATCGGACTAAGATCAATTAAAAAGTTTTGAAGTTGGGCAAGGTAGACAAATGAAGTATTAAGTGACCATGCTGGTACATGTGCTTTACGAAGAAACACCTTTCTTCCCTTCTTGATTTCAACCTCTCGCACAACACTCTTTTTTTTCAATAAACCAGATTTTGTAAGAGTTGCCATTTCAATCTCAACTTTCTCAAGAGGACTCTGTGTTCTCAAAGCAATCTCCTGTGCGTCAAAGAAAGATTCGTGATTAAACAAAAACAGTCGAATGATTTTTACCTTCTCTACCGTTCCGAACAATTTGCCTAATGTCTCCATATCTGTGTACTTAAAGATAAATAATGTATGGAGCGATTGTAACACAAAAGACCCTGTTTACAAAAGAAGCCCTTATTCACAAAACACAAAACCCCCTTTCGGGGATTTTGTGTTTGGTTTGAGAACCAGAATGAAACGTAAAATTATTTCAATGTTACCTTTCCACCAGCCGCCTCAATCTCTTTCTTGAGCTTGTCAGCATCTTCCTTCTTCATTCCTTCTTTAACCATCTTTGGAGCTGCGTCTACGAGATCCTTAGCTTCCTTAAGTCCAAGTCCGAGAGCTTCCTTAAGAACCTTAATAACGTTGATCTTTGATGCACCACCGTCAGTAAGCTCTACGTTGAATGATGACTTTTCATCACCTGCTGCTGCACCTGCTGCTGGAGCCGCTACTGCAACTGCCGCTGCTGATACACCAAACTTTGCTTCGAGGTGCTTTACAAGCTCGTGCAAATCAAGAACTGACATGTTTTCAACTGCTTCTACAATAGCTTTAAACTTTGCAGGAGTTTCTACTTTTACTTCTTCTGACATAGATTTTATATTTTAGTGATTAATAACTAAGCCTTCTTCTTTGCAATACCATCGAGAACCATTGCAAGACCCTGGATAGGAGAATTGATGAGGTTAACGAACTGAGCTCGGAGAGTCTGAAGCGGAGGAATAGATGCAATAGAGATTGCTTCTTCTTTTGCAATATATCGTCCATCAAACACACCACCGAGAATTGCCATTGAGTCTTTGTTTTTCTTCTGGAACTCATACATCTCACGTGCAGGAGCAAGGAGGTCTGTACTGTATACAATAGCCATCTGACCAGCTACAACAGGCTTTGTGCCTGTGTATCCCTTTGAGTCGAGAACTCGATCAATGAGGGTCTTCTTTGCTACAGTGTATCCAATATTTTCCTTCTCGAGCTTTCGACGAAGCTTGTTAGCATCGTTTACTTTGAGTCCCTTGAAGTCAACAAAGATAACTGACTTTGCATCCTTGAGAGAATTTTCAATGTCTCCAAGAATTACTTTCTTTTTATCTTTGCTAAGTGCCATATTTTGAATGTACTTAATTTATTAAAACAAAAGGCCGGCTAGCTTTTACAAGCTTGCCGGAAGGAGTTGAGACTAAAATACTCTTACGAGCTTTAGTTTCGACCTCGGTAGGAGTGCCTCTTACGAGGATTATAGCCCTTTCGGACACCCTACTTTCTCCGGCCTTTGTATAAAACACTATATCTTATATTAATCGAAAAGGCAAATATAAAACATAAAAACCCATCACGCTTATGTGATGGGTTTTTATAGGATTATTCGAAATACTGTCCCTAGAATAAACTAGGTGGGTGATCGCAAATACATACCAAGGTATGGACTGATGTAAATCTCCCTGACGATTTTTTATAGAGTTAGTATTTCAAATAATCCTTCATAAAGTATACAACTCACTGGATGAGATACAACAAAAATCTATTACTTGAACATAAAAAATAATCCCCGTTAATCCACTTACAAAAAAGTGCCCGATTAGCTTCGCTAATCGGGCACTTTTTCTAACTCACCTTGCCATTATTCCAGAATTCCATCCAAATCAACATCGTATAATATTTCCTCTTGAACCAATCTATAGTTTAAAATCTCCCCTTCTTTGAACCAGAGCTTTATCTCAGCCTCCGCCTCAGTTGTCGAACCTGAAGCATGAATAAGATTACGCACAGATCGTCCGTCTCTGTCAGAAACTTCATATGAATCAAGGACAAAATCCCCACGAATAGTACCCACATCAGAAGTCAGTGGTTCTGTGCCGCCGGTTATTTTTCGCACAATCTTTACCGCGTGCGCACCTTCAAGTACAAGTGCGATAACAGGACCACTTGTCATATATCGCCCAAGTTTACCAAGAAGAAGTTCTGTTATCTTCAATGGATCAGTGATGGGCGGAGTCATCCCCTTATCGAGATAACCCTTAATAGTTTTTTCACCGGTCTTTTGTCTCCATGTTGGATCAACTGTGTAATGACTTTCAATTAATTCTTTTGAAGGAACAATCATTTTCAACGCAACCATCTTATGTCCAATTCTTTCGTATCGTTTTATTATCACCCCCACCAAAGTTCGCTGTAT
>JACCEA011109547.1_pt1 | contig 16572 bp, 11 predicted proteins | sample 7449851 | NCBI WGS metagenome assembly JACCEA01 (sample SAMN15323453, study PRJNA562643) | freshwater metagenome | isolation source: river surface water | place: USA:Blue River Watershed | collected 2017-08-18 | reverse complement strand
GGCTGGTCGTGCCGCCGAGCACGGCCTCGATATCGTCCAGCAGGCTGCTGGCGCCGATGCGCAGGCGCGACAAGGCATCCGCCCCCAGGCGCGCAGTCAGCAGGTCGACGTAGACCTGGCCTTGCGCCACGGTGCGGATGCCGCCGCTGGCCTTGAAGCCGGCGTTGCCCAGGCCGCTGGCGGCGATTTCGTCCAGCATGGCGCGCGCCGCCTCGGGCGTGGCGCTAACCGGCGTCTTGCCGGTGCTGGTCTTGACGAAATCGGCCCCCGCATTGAGTGCCAATTGCGTGGCACGGCGGATCAGGGCTTCGGCCTTGAGCTCACCGCTCTCGATGATGACCTTCAGCGTCAGCGGCTGGCTGGCGTGGCGCACCTCGGCCAAGAACTCGCCGACCTCTTGCGCCTGACCGGCCATGAGAGCCCGGTAGGGCAGCACGACGTCGATCTCTTGCGCACCAGCTTGGGCGATGGCGGCGATGTCGTCCAGCGCCCGCGCAATGCACAACTCGCCTTCCGGGAAGTTGGCCACGGCGGCCACGCGAATGTCGGCCGGCAGACTGGCGCGGGCCTGGGCCACAAACCGCGGCCACACGCACACGGCAGCCACGGGCCCGTAGGGCGACTGGGCGCGCTGGCACAGGGCCGCCACGGTGGCCGGCGTGTCGCCGTCGTTCAAACTGGTGAGGTCGAGCGCGGCCAGCAACTGCCGCGCGATCGTCGTCAGGGCGTTCATTGCAGCGAAGGCAGCGCCGAGACGCGGTCCAGGTAGGCGCTCAGGAAGTCGGCCGCCTTTTCGCCGCTGGCCTTGGCTTCCTTGAGCGTCAGGGCGTGGGTCAGGGCTTCGTCCGACAGGCCGGCTGCCATGTTGGTGATCAGGGCCAGGCAGGCCACGCGCAGGCCGGCGTGGCGGGCCAGGATGGTGTCGGGCACCGTGGACATGCCCACGGCGTCCGCCCCCCAGGCAGCGAACATGCGGATCTCGGCCGGCGTTTCGAACTGCGGGCCCAGCGCCCAGCAGTACACGCCTTCGTTGAGCTGCTGGCCCTGTTCGGCGGCCAAGGCCTTGGCGACCTGGCGCAACTCGGCGTCGTAGGCCGCGCTCATGTCGCAGAAGCGATCGGAGCCCGACAAGCCCACCAGCGGGCTGCGCTGCGGGGCGTTCAGGTGGTCGCTGATCAGCACCAGGCTGCCGGGCGGGTTGGCGGCGCGCAGGCTGCCGCTGGCGTTGGTCAGCACCACCGACTTCACGCCCCAAGCCTTGAGGCTACGAATCGGCGCGGCCATGCCAGTGCAGTCGCCACTTTCGTACGTATGGGCTCGGCCGCGCAGCATGGCCACGCGGGAGCCGCCTGCCGTGGTGCCCACGACCAGTTCGTTCACGTGCCCTTCCACCTTGGGCAGGGGCCAACCCGGCAGGTCGGCGTAGCTGATGCGCTGGACGTCGGTCAAACGTTCGGAGGCCGCAGCCCAGCCCGAGCCGAGCACCACGGCCACGCCGGGGGCAGGGCCAAACACGGACTTGAGCTTGGTTTCGCAAGCGCCAATGGCGGCTTGCAGGGCGTCGCCCTGAAGGTAAGGACTGCTCATGGGATGACTTTCAGGAAAGGTGATCGGGGCCGAAGCTGCTGGGAATCAATTGCTCCAGCGTCCATTGCTGCTGCTGCCCGTTTTCATTGACGGCCAGCACCCGGAAGGTCTGGGGGTCGCAGAACTCTCGCAGCTTTTGGCGGCAGCCGCCACAAGGCGTGATGAGGTGCTCGCCTGCCCCCACCACCAGAACCGCATGCGCCTTGCGCACGCCCGCCAACACCATCGCGCTGATGGCGCCGGCTTCGGCGCACACGCCCTCCGGGTAGGCGGCGTTCTCGACGTTGCAGCCGCCAAAGACACGGCCGTCGTCGCCCAACAGGGCGGCGCCCACGGTGTACTTGGAGTAAGGCGCGTACGCCATCTCGCGCGCGGCGCGCGCCACGGCCAACATCCGCGACTGAAGCACGTCGTCCGACATGCTCAGCGCTCCTTGACGTAAGGGCGGCCCAAGGCCTTGGGCGCCACGGCCGAGCCGATAAAGCCGGCCAGCAGCACGACGGTCAGCAAATAAGGCAGCGCCTGGATGGCTTGCACGGGCACCTCGCCAATGCCCGGCAGGGCCACGCCTTGCAGGCGGATGGCCAGGGCGTCGAGCAGGCCGAACAACAGGCAAGCGGCCAGCGTGGGCAGCGGGCGCCAGCGGCCGAAGATCATGGCGGCCAAGGCGATGTAGCCGCGGCCGGCCGTCATGTTGGGGCTGAAGTTGGCGTTTTGCGCCAGCGACAGGTAGGCCCCGGCCAAACCACAGAGCACGGCGCCCATCAGCAAGGCGCGGTAGCGCAGCCAGGCCACCGACACGCCGGCGGCGTCCACCATGGCGGGGTTCTCACCCACGGCGCGCAGGCGCAGCCCCAGGCGGGTGCGGGCCAGCAGGTAGGCCACCAGGCCGAGGCCGACGAACGCGGCGTACACCAGCACGTTGTGGCTGAACAGGCCATGGCCAATCAGCGCACCCAAGAAGGCGCCATGGTCTTGCGCGGCCCCCAGGGGCTCCGTCAAGCCCGGCGCCAAGGCTTGGATGCGCACTTCAGGCGGCAAGGTGGGAGTTTGGCCGCCGGTGGCGAACCAGGCAATGCCCAGCACCACCGTCAGCCCCGCAGCCACCATGTTGATGGCCATGCCGGAAATGACCTGGTCGCCCCGGTGGGTGACGCAGGCAAAGCCATGCACACCGGCCAGCACGCCCGCCACGCCGATGGCGGCCAGCACGCCCACCAAGGCCGACTGCGTCACGGCAGCGGCCGCGCCCGCCGCGAAGGCTGCGGCCAACATCTTGCCCTCCAGCCCCAGGTCGACCACGCCGCTGCGCTCGGCCAGCAGGCCGGCCAAAGCGGCCAACAGCAAGGGGGCGGTCAGGCGCAGGGTGGACGCCAGCACCGAGCCGAGCATCACCAGGGTGTCATCCACGGCGGGCTCCTTGGAACAGCTTGGCAAACAGCGGCGCGCTGACCATGGCCATGGCGCCGGCGAACAAGACGATCAGTCCCTGCACGGTGACCACCATCTCGCGCGAAAAGCCGGGCAGCTCGAAACTCACTTCGACCCCGCCCTGGTACAGCACCCCGAACAACAAACTCGCGAGCACGATGCCCACCGGGTGGTTGCGGCCCATGAGGCTGACGGCAATGCCGGTGAAGCCCGCGCCGGCCACGAAGTCCAAAGCCAGCTTGCCCTGCACGCCCGACAGTTCGTTGACGGCCACCATGCCGGCCAGGGCACCCGACAAGGCCATGGCCACCAGGATTTGCCGCTTCGGGTGGATGCCAGCGTACTCGGCCGCGCGCGGGGCGCTGCCCACGGCGCGCAAGGCGTAGCCGGCGCGGCTGCGCCACAGAAACCACCCTACGAACAGACAGGCCGCCACGGCCAACAGGCTGCTGGCATTGAGCGGCGACGGCATCATCTCAACGCCGAACTTCGCGGCCAACTCGTGCATGCCCGGCATGCGAGCGGCGTCGGGGAACGGGGCCGACTCCACGGCCATCGAGCCCGCGGGACGCAGCAAGTTCACCAGCAGGTAAGCGTTCAGGCTGGCGGCCAAAAAGTTGAACATGATCGTGGTGATCACGATGTGGCTGCCGCGCCAAGCCTGCAGGTAAGCCGGCACCGCCGCCCAACCCATGCCAAACAAGGCGGCGGCCGCCACCAACAAGGGCAACAAGGCCCAAGAAGGCAGATTGGGGAAAAGGTACAGCGCGGCCAGGCTGAGCCCCAAGCCGGCGAACGTGGCCTGCCCTTCCCCACCGATGTTGAACAGCCCCGCATGAAAGGCCACGGCCACGGCCAAGCCCGTGAAGGTGAAGGTGGTGGCGTAGTACAGCGTGTAGCCCAGTCCCGAGGCCGAGCCCAAGGCGCCCTTGATCAGCACGGCAAAGGCTTGGGCGGGGCTGTGTCCGATGGCCAGCACCACCAAAGCCGCCACCGCCAGCGCCACGGCCAGGTTCCAGAGCGGCAGCAGGCCGATTTCCACCCAGCGGGGGAGCGAGTACGAGGCGCTGCTCATGGTTGCGCGGCCATCAACAGGCCCAGTTTGCGTTCGTCACAGTCGTCGATGGCCAACTCACCCGTGATGCGACCGCCGTTCATGACCAGCACGCGGTCGGCCAAGGCCAAGATTTCGTCCAACTCGCTGCTGACCACCAAGACGGCGCAACCGGCGTCGCGCAGCGCGCGCAGTTGGTTGTGGATGAACTCGATCGCGCCGATGTCCACACCGCGCGTGGGTTGCCCCACCAACAGCACCTTGGGGGCCTCGCCAATTTCACGGGCCAAGATGAGCTTTTGTTGGTTGCCCCCGCTGAACTTGCTCGACCCCAATTCGGGATTGCGGGGGCGCACGTCAAAGCGCTCCATCATCTCAGCGCAAGCGGCGCGCAGCTTGGCGCCGCTCAGGCTCCAGCGGCCGGCGCCGTACTTGGGCAGGTGCTGGTAGCCCAAAGCCGCGCTTTCCCACGCCGGGAAACTCATCACCAGGCCGCATGCATGGCGGTCTTCGGGCACGTGGGCCAAACCCGCGGCGCGAGCACGCGTGGGGTGGAGCCAGGCGTCGGGCCCGAACGATTGCCCGCGCAAGGTCAGGCGGCCCGACTGCGGCGTTAGCAAGCCGCTGAGCACTTCCAGCAACTCGGTTTGCCCGTTGCCCGACACACCGGCCACGCCCACGATCTCGCCGGCCCGCAGGCGCAAACCCACGCCGTTGAGCACGGCGACGCCGCGGCCGTCGCGCAGGCTCAGGCCCTCCGCCTCCAACAGCGTTTCATCGAGCCTCTGCGCGCCACTCGCTTGGCGACCCAAGGCCACCTTGCGCCCCACCATCGCCTCGGCCAAGCCCGCTTCGTCGGTTTCGGCAATGGCACAGCGGTGCACTACCTTGCCGGCCCGCATCACGGTCACGGCGTCGCACAGCGCCATCACTTCCTTCAGCTTGTGGGTGATGAGCAAGATCGTGGTGCCCCGCTCACGCAAGGTGCGCAGCACCTCGAACAGTTGCTGCGTCTCTTGCGGGGTCAGCACCGCGGTGGGCTCGTCCAAGATCAGCAACTCGGCGCCGCGGTATAGGGCCTTGAGGATCTCCAGACGCTGCAGTTCGCCAACCGGCAACTCGCTGACCCGCACATCCAGGCGCACGTGCAAGCCGGTGTCTTGCATCAACTGCTGCAGGCCAGCGCGCACTTGTGCTTGCCCGCTGGGCAAATGCCAGCCGGGTTCGGCACCCAGCAGCACGTTGTCCAAAGCGCTCAGGGTGTCGACCAGCATGAAATGCTGGTGCACCATGCCCACGCCCAGGGCAATCGCCTCGTGGCTGTTGCGGATCTGGACCTCACGCCCATCCAACGCGATGCTGCCCTCGTCGGCCTGGTAGTAGCCATAAAGAATGGCCATCAGGGTGGACTTGCCGGCGCCGTTCTCGCCGATCAAGCCGTGCACGGTGCCCGGTTCGACGGTCAGGTCGACCCCGGCGTTGGCGTGAACCGACCCGAAGCGCTTGTGGATGCCCCGCAGGGCGAGTGCTGTCACTGCCAGGTCGCTCTTACTTTTTGGCGCAAGCCGCTGGGTTGGCCATGAAGTCAGCGACAGGCCGCTTGCCGGCCACGATGTCGGCCTTGAAGGCATCCAGCTTGCTGCGCAAGTCGGCGGTGACGAGTTTGTCGTTGTGCTGGTCGATGGCGACCATCACGCCATCCTCTTTCAGGCCCAGTGCCTGGGGGCCGGGCTTGAAGCCCTTGAGCACGTTGTACACGGCCACGTCCACGCGCTTGACCATGCTGGTCAGCATGGTGCCGGGCTGCAGGTGGTTTTGATTGCTGTCCACGCCGATGGCGAACTTGCCGGCGTCTTTGGCGGCTTGGTAGACGCCCGTACCAGTGCCACCCGCGGCGGCGAACACCACGTCCACGCCCTTGGCGAATTGGGCCTTGGCCAATTCACCACCGCGCGACGGGTCGTTCCAAGCACTCGAGGTGGTGCCGGTCATGTTGCTGATGACGTCCACCTTGGGGTTGGCAGCACGCGCGCCTTGCTCGTAGCCGCACTGGAACTTGCGGATCAGCGGGATGTCCATGCCCCCGATGAAGCCCAATTTGCCCGTCTTGCTCTTCATGGCCGCGAGGGCGCCCACCAGGTAGCTGCCTTCGTGCTCTTTGAAGGTGATCGAGGCCACGTTGGGCAGGTTCACCACGCCGTCGATGATCGCGAACCGGGTCTTGGGGAACTGCTTGGCCACCTGCTCCAACGCCGAGGCTTGGGCGAAGCCGATCGAAATGATGGGGCTGGCGCCCTTTTCGGCCATGCGGCGCAGGGCCTGCACCCGCTGCGTGTCGTTCGAAATCTCGAACTCCAGGTAGGTCTGGCCGGTTTCGGCCTTCCACTTTTCGACGCCACGGTAGGCCGACTCGTTGAACGACTTGTCGAACTTGCCGCCCATGTCAAAAATCACCGCCGGAGCCGCCAGGGCCAGGGGCGACGTCAGGGCGGTCATCACGGCAAAAGTCAGGGCTTTCATGGCAATGCGTCCGAAGCGAAAAAGGGGCGGATTTTAGGGATGTCCGGAACCATTCCACGGCCGGCGGGAAAACCCCGCCTTTAACCACCCGAGCGGGGGGATGCGCGGGGCTAGCATCGGCCGCGCATGAGCCCCCCCCAGCCCTCCGCCAGCCTGCCCTCCCCCGCCATCGCCGTGCGCTGGCAGCCGGCCAGCGCTTTGGGCTGGATGGCGCTGAACATCGCCCTGGCCTTGGTGTTTTACGCCGTGGCGCGCCTGGGCCTGTGGGCCTCGCTGGGCCCTGGAGAAACCACGGCCGTGTGGCCGCCCAGCGGTGTGGCGTTGGCCGCCTTGCTGGGCTGGGGCCCCGCCGTGCTGCCGGGCCTGATGCTGGGTAGTTGGGTCAACGACACGATCAACACCCATGCCAACGGGCTGAGCTGGGCCGATGCCGCGCTCTACGGCTCGCTGCTGACGGCGGCCGGCACCAGCCAATGGCTGATCGTGCGGGCGCTGATTGGCAATTGGGGCCGGCTGCTGGCGCTGCCCGGTCCGCAATTGGTACTGCGCTTCGCCGCCAGCGTGCTGGTGGGCGGCCTGCTGGCCCCCAGCCTGGGCGTGCCGGTGCTGCTGGCCAGCGCGCAGTTGGCGCGGCCCGACTTGGCCTCCGCCTGGTTGACCTGGTGGATGGGCGACGTGAACGGCATGCTGCTGTTCACGCCGACCTTGCTGATGCTGTTGAACCGAGGCCTGCGGCGGCAGTACGAGTTCAACCAAGCCTTTCCAGCGCTGAGCATGGGCTTGGGCCTGACCCTGGCTTGCACCTATGTCATCGGCCACCAGGAGCAGGCCAACGAGTTGCAGCGGGCCGACACCGAACTGCGCGCACTGACAAGCGCGCTGCAAACGCAGGTGGAACTGGCCGAGTCAGACCTGCGGCAGCTCGGCGCCCTGCACTACCGCACCGTGCTGACGGAGGACGAGTTCCGGCACCAAGCCGACCGACTCCGCCAACGGCACGATTGGCTCACCAGCCTGTCGTACATCCGGCGCTTGCCGCACGACGAGCGCGACGCGTACGAGCGCACGCACGACAGCTTGAACGCCCTCTTGCCCGATGGCAGCTTGGCCCGCGCGCCTGCGCAGTCGGAATACTGGGTCACCACGCGGGTCAGCCCCAGCCACGGCCACGAAGCCCGATTGGGGCTGGACGACAGCAGCGACCCCTTGCGCTTGGCGGCCATCGAAGCCGCCGTGCAGTCGGGCGACGTGAGCACCAGCGCGATCTTGGACAACCTCACCCTCAGCCGCGGCGAGCCCTTGGTGGTGGCGCTCTACCAGCCGGTTTACCAAGATGCCAACGCCAAGTCGGGCCCCCAAGGGGTGGCCACGGGTGCGGTCTCGGCCGGTCTGCAGCTGCAAACCCTGTTGGCCACGGCCCTGCAGCCCTACGACCAATGGCGAATGCCCTTGGTGTTGGTGAGCGACGACCGCGAACCCCGGGGCCTGAGCCTGCAGAACGACCAGATCCGCGAATTGGGCACCACGGCGCTGCGGGAGCAACTGGCCACGTGGCAGCAGGGCAAGGTGCTGCAGCGCGGGGTGCGCCTGGGCCAGCGCCAGTGGCAGCTGGTGGCCTTGCCGCACCAGCGCCACCCCTTGATGCCATCGCCCCTGCAGTGGGGCGCGCTGGCCACCGGCCTCGTGTTCAGCGGCCTGCTGGGCGCCATGCTGCTAGCGCGGGCTCGTCGCGACAGCGCGCTGCGCCAATCGCACGCCGAGTTGGAGCGCTTGGTGGGCGTGCGCACCGAGGCATTGGCCAGCACCAATGCCGACCTGGAGCGCGTGGCGCAGCAGCGGCAAGACTTGATCCAGACCTTGTCGACCCAGGCCAAGGAGTTGGCCCAGCGCGAGGCCGTGTTGAACGCCGTGCTGCGCAGCATCCCCGACCCGCTGTGGGTCAAGGATGCGCAGGGCCGCTTCTTGCAAGTCAACACCGCGCTGGAGCGCGGGCTGAACCAAAGCGCTGCACAACTCATCGGCCGCATGAGCGATGCCGTCTTCTACGAGCACGACGCCGAACTCGACCAAGAGGCCGACGAGGAAGCACGACGTGCCGCGCAGCCGGTGACGCGAACCCAAACCGACACCGACGCCCAGGGCCGACGCCGCACCTACTTGGTCACCCGCAGCAACGTGCGCCACGACGATGGCGCGCCCATCGGCTTGATCGGCATCGCGCGAGACATCACCGAGCAACTGGCCCGAGAGGACGAGCTGCGCCGCTTCCGATGGCTGGCCGAAAGCGCGGCCCAGGGCTTCGCGCTGGGCCAGCTCGACGGGCACGTGGACTACCTCAACGGCACGGCGCAGCGCTGGCTGGGCGAGCCCAACTGGCCGCCGCGGCGGCCGCGCATGGCCAGCGAGTACTACGACGATGCCGGGCTGGCCCGCTTGCGTGCCGAAGTGATGCCCGCGCTGCGAACCCGTGGCAATTGGAGCGGGGAGATGCCCGTGCGCGGCCTGCCAGGCGCCCCCATGCCGCCGGTGTGGGCCAGCTACTTCATGCTGCGCGACGAGCAAGGCCACGAACGGGCCGTGGCCATGACCATGACCGATATCAGCGAGCGCCGCCGCTTCGAGGCCGAACTGGCCGAGGCCCGCGACCGCGCCGAGGCGGCCAACCGCGCCAAGTCGGTGTTCTTGGCCAACATGAGTCACGAGATTCGCACCCCGCTGAACGCCGTGCTCGGCTACGCCCAGCTGCTGCGCGAGCAACCCGACCTGCCCGACAGCTCGCGCCAGCAAGTGGCCAGCATCTTGGGCGGCGGCCAGCGCCTGCTGCGCCTGATCAACGACGTGCTCGACCTGTCCAAGATCGAGGCCGGTGCCTTGCAACTGAGGCACGAGCGCTTCGACCTGCACCTGGAACTGGCAGAGGCGTTGCGCCTGATGGCTGAACGTGCACGCAAGGCCGACGTCCGGCTGGACACGACGCTGCAGCTGCCCCAACCCTTGCTGGTGATGGGCGACCGCGGCAAGCTTGGGCAAGTGCTGCTCAACCTGCTGGGCAATGCGCTGAAGTTCACGCCCGCCGGCGGGCGCGTGGCGCTCAGCGCCCACCTGCAAGGCAACGACCAGCTGGAGGTGCACATCAGCGACACGGGGCCCGGCATCGCCCCCGACGAACTCACCCAACTGTTCACCCCCTTTGCCCAAGGCAGCTCGGGCCTGCAGCAAGGTGGCACCGGCCTGGGGCTGGTGCTGTCCCGCAATTTGGTGCGCGCCATGGGCGGCGACCTCACGCTGCGCAGCGAGTTGGGCCAAGGCACCCAAGCCCTGATCACGCTGCCCCTGAAGCGCTGCGCGGACGACCATGCCGAACCCTTGGCCACCGACGCCAACTTGCAGGCCGGTTGGCGCCTGGCCGAACCCGGCAGCATTCGGGTGCTGGTGGCCGAGGACGACCCCGACAGCCGCACCGTGCTGTGCGCCCTGCTGCAGCGCCTGGGCTGCGAGGTGATGGCCGCGGAAAACGGTGCGGCTGCACTCGCTTTGAGCGAGGGGGCTGACATCGACTTGGTACTCACCGACCTGCGGATGCCCGTGCTGGACGGTGTGGGCCTGATGCAAGCCCTGCGTGCTGACCCTCGGCGCGCCCAGTGGCCCATCGTGGCGGTCACGGCTTCCAGCTTGGAGCACGAGCGCGACGTCTACCTGGCCATGGGCTTCACCGACTACGTGCCCAAGCCGTACGAGTTCGTTCGCATCTTGCAGGTGCTGCGCGACCGTGCCGGGGCCCACTTGGTGCCCCCAGAGGAGGCCGCCTCTGCCGCGCCCCGGCCCCCGATCCCCGAGCCCACCGAAGCCCTCGACAGCAAGCCCTCGAGTGATTGGCCGCAACTGCTGGCGTGGGCGCAAGACGGCGATGTGGCCGCGCTGCGCCAGTGGCTGACGGACACACAAGGCATGGACCTTCCCGAGCCCCTGCGCAGCGAGGCCCGTACAGCCCTCGCGCGCTACGATTTCGACGCCTTGTCCGACCTGTTTCAGCGCGCCCAAACGAACGCCACTCGAAAGCCCTGAATGACGCCCAACCTGGCCTCGACCAGCCTGCTCATCGTCGACGACACGCCCGAGAACATTGACCTGCTGATCTCGGTGCTGAGCTTGCCGGGCCTGCAGATCCTGGCCGCCAACAGCGGAGAGCGCGCCCTGGCCCTGGCCGAACGCAAACAACCCGACCTGATCCTGCTGGACGTCATGATGCCGGGCATCGACGGGTTCGAAACCTGTCGGCGCTTGAAGGCGCAAGCCAGCACGGCCGAGATTCCGGTGATCTTCGTCACCGCGCTGGGTGACGACATCGCCCAAGGGTTTGAAGTCGGCGGTGCCGACTACATCGCCAAGCCCGTGCGCGCCGACGAGGTTCGCGCCCGCGTGCACCACCACCTGGAGCGCCGCCGCCTGATGCGCGAGCTGCAAGCGCTCAACCAACAGCTGGAGCAGCGCGTTCAGGACCGCACGAAGGAACTGATCCAGGTCAACCGCCAGCTGCGTGAAGAGGTGAATGAGCGTCGCTTCATGCAAGACCGGCTCAGCTACCTGGCCACGCACGACTTCGTCACCCGGCTCTACAACCGCGACGCGCTCGAAGAGCAAACCATGCGGCTCTTGGGCGACAGCCAACGCCCCGAAGACGGGGCCTGTCTCGTGCTGCTGGAACTGGCGCGGTTTCGCATCGTCAATGAGGCCTGCGGCTACATCGCCGGGGACGAGCTGCTGCGCCAGGTGGCCGACATGCTGGCCGCCCTGTGCCAGCCCGACGACTTCATCGCCCGACTGGGCGGCGACCGCTTCGCCCTGCTCTGCCGCCGCCCCCCGGAAGCCGTGATGCCGCTGGCCCAGCGCATCAAAGGCGTGTTCGAAGGCTTCGAATTCGTGTGGGACGGCCGGGCTTACCGCATCGACGCCCGCTTGGCCGTCATCCCGGTGCACCGCGACTTCGTCTCTTTCGACCAACTGATGACCAAGGCCGACGAGGCCGCGTACCTGGTGCGACGCGATGGCGGACCCTCGGTGCGCTTGCACCAAGTGGCCGCCCAAGAAGCCGATGCCCGAGAGTCCGTCAACTGGGCCTACCGGCTCATGGACGCGCTCAAGAACCACCACCTGCGCATCTACTTCCAGCGCATCCATGCGCTGAGTGACAAGGCCCAGCCCGGCCTGCGCTTCGAAACCTTGGTTCGCTTGTGGGACCCCGAAACCCAGCGCGTGGTGCAGCCCGCCGCCTTCATCGGCCCGGCCGAGCGCTACCAACTCATCGACCAGATTGACCGCTGGATGCTTCGCGAGGTGCTGTCACGCTTGAGTGTGCTCGGTCAGGTGATGGCACAGATCGGCCAGGTGTCGATCAACCTGAGTGCCTACTCGCTGCGCGACCCCCAACTGGCCGACCACGTGATCGGCATGCTGCGCAGCTTTCAGTTCCCAGCCCAGAAGCTGTGCATCGAGATCACCGAATCCGAAGCCATCGTCAACGTCAGCGCTGCCAAGAACTTCATGGACGCCTTGAAGGCCCACGGCGTGCGCTTTGCGCTCGACGATTTCGGCACCGGCTTCGCGTCCTTCGGTTACCTCAAGCAACTGCCGTTCGACACGGTGAAGATCGACGGCGCCTTCGTGCGCGACATGGACACCGACCACGCCAATGCCGCCATGGTGGCGTCCATGGTCCAAATGGCCGATGCCCTGGCCCTGCCGGTCGTGGCCGAGTTCGTCGAGCGCCCTGTGCTGGCCGAACAACTGCGCGCCTTGGGCGTGGCGTATGCGCAAGGCTTCGTGTACCACCGCCCCGAGGAAATGACGGAGGCCGCGCTGCTGGCTGCATGTCGAGGCATCGCCTGATTCGGCGGTCACTCAGCGTCGCTAGCAGCAACACGCCCATTGCCCCCCCTGACTAGGCGGGACCATCGCCTATGGGAGGGCCAAGGCCAGTAGATGACCGCATGATGCGGTCGCCTTCCGCAGTCTGCGCGCAAAGCTTCTCATCATTACCGCCATGTCGAACATTGCGTGCGTGCTGGTCACGTACTACCCTGCCTATCGAGACCGGGCCATCAAGGAACTCAACCGACTTCTGGAGCCTCTTCCAGGGAAGGTTCATCTGGTCATCGTGGACAACGGCGCCAACGCACGCGCCACTTCACACACCCCAACGACCTCCACGATCGTGGGCGACAACTCGAAGCGGGAATTCTCAGGCTACCAGTTGGGCTTGGATACCTTGCGGAAGCAAGGTGCACTGCACGATGCAGGCTTGGTGGTTTTCGCAAACGACACCTTTTGTCACCACAACAAGTTCGGCCCCGTCACCCGACATCTGTGGCGCCGGGCCTTCCGCCAATCTCTGGACGCCCGAGCGGACACCCTGATCGGTGACCGTTGGCCTTTCCATGGCAGCTACGAGATCCTCGGCATGAAATCGAATGCCTGGATTTCAACCTACTTGTTTGCCCTTTCAGGCGCTGCTCTCAGCCGGTTGCCAGCCTTCTGCCCGTCGATCGCCAATCTGCCAGTCGACCCCACAGTGGCCGAGTTGTTCGACGCCTACCAGGCATCCCCTTCCTTGAGGCAACACATCGAAAGCTGGATGGCTCGGCATGAATCCATCTTCGTTCGTCGCGTTGCGTTGCATGAGAACGCCAGCGAAGGCCAAGTTGACACCTTTCTGGCGGGAAAAGTGCATGCCATCTTGCTTGAAAAGGCATTCGCGGCCGGCTGCACCAGTAGCGGCCTTCGCTTGGAAACACCGTTCAGCAGTCAGCCGTGGAGTTGGTTTCGTCGTTTGGAGCGCAACCAGCATCAACACCCAGGCGCATGAAGGGGCAGCGGTGACCTGCGCTCATGTTTGACCTGGAGCAGCTCAATCCCTTCGCACACCGAGGATGACAAGCATGTCTCGATCCCGCTCGGCGGATGCCAATGCAAAGCCGAACGATTCCAAGGCACCTCGCGCCAAGCGCCTACTCCTATACGCGCTCGCCATGCTGTTGCTCGCAATCGCTGCTATCGCCATTGCGTGGTCGGCCCTGGCTCCGCCGGGTCTAGGTGTGCAAGCGGGCTGGACTGCACTGACCGAGCGCACACCTTCACACTGGATCCGTTACGCAATGCGCCGCTTGGAAGGTCACCCTAAGCTGGAGAGTATTGCTGTGCCAATCCTCCTTGCGGCTCAGCGGAAGTTTGAGCGGCCAGTTCCGGCAGACTTGTTGGATCTAGGCAAAGGCCAGCGGGCGATGGGATTGACGGCGCAGACTTACACCGAGGCGGGCGCCCCACAACCCGCGACAGCACTGACGCAATCTACACGCCCACCCATGACGGATGTCACCGTAGATCGCATCGAAAGCCTGTATCAAGCCTTGCAACAGGCGCAGGCCGGTCAAGTGATCGAGGTCGCGCCGGGCACCTACCGGTGGAACCAATCGGTCTTTACGCGGGCTGGAGGGACCCCCATCGCGCCGATCACCCTGCGCGCCCGTACCCCAGGAAGCGTCAAGTTCGACGTCACCGCCATCCAGGCACTGGTCATTCAGCATCCGTACTGGATCGTTGAGAACCTGAATTGGCAAGGCGTTTGCAAGTCTCACCAGGACTGCGAGCACGCCATCCACGTTGTTGGCGCCGCAATGAACACCGTAGTGCGAAACAACGTGATGGTGGACTTCAACGCCCACGTAAAGGTCAACGGGGAACGGGGCTTGTGGCCTGACCGTGGCCTCCTTCAGTTCAACACACTGACGAATCTCTCACCTCGACGTGTCGACCGCCGCCCCATCACACCCGTCGATCTGGTTGGTGCCAGCGCTTGGGTTTTGCGCGACAACCTTGTCTCCAACTTCGTCAGCACCGACTTCCAGAGTCCCAGCTACGGCATGTTCATGAAGGGCGGTGGAGAGAACGGGCTGATTGAGCACAACCTGCTGATTTGCTCAACGTCAGACATCTCCAAGCCAGGCGCACGGGTCGGTATCAGCCTGGGCGGCGGCCTCACCTACCCGGCCGTTGCCAGGCCGGGGCCTAGCTTTACTTTCGAACACCGACGCGGTCTGGTTCGGAACAACATCGTGGCCCATTGCAACGAAGCCGGCCTGGACAGCAACCGTGCGGTGAACAACACCTACGCTGACAACGTGTTGATCAATACGGGGGGCATCTTGATTCGTGATGCGTCCACCGCACACTTAGCTCGCAACCGTTTGGATGGCCGATTGCAAGTCAGAAGTGGTGCCAAGGTCGAGATCGAGGACAACCTAATTGGGGACACCCGGGACTGGTACGTTGACCCTGACCGACTGGACATGCGGCCGACGGTGCACTGAGTTCAGACCAACACTTCAACCACCCCGGGATGCCCCAAAAAGCCTTGCGGGCTCGCACTCGCGCCGTAAGCGCCACTTTGGAAGACGACCACCCAATCACCCACTTGCGCCTTGGGCAACCACATCTTGTCAGCCAACACGTCCAAGGGCGTGCACAACGGCCCGACCACGGACACCAACTCCTCAGGCTCGCCTTGCCGATTGCCCACAGTGACCGGGTAATTGCGCCGTATCACTTGCCCAAAGTTGCCTGAGGCGCTCAAGTGGTGATTCAGACCCCCGTCGCACACTAGATAGACAAGACCGCGAGACACCTTTTTGTCGACAACCCTCGTCGCATAAATCCCCGCCTCCCCAACCAGGTAGCGCCCCAACTCGATGACCAACTCCGCACCGGGTAACTCGCGCCGGACGCGCTGCTGGATCTCCGCCAAGTTGGCACCAATCGGGGCCAAGTCCAAGCGCTGATCACCGGGGAAGTAGGGAATGCCAAAGCCACCCCCCAGGTTCAAAAATTTGATGGGGTTTGGCGACAGTGCCGCCAAACGCAGCGCCAGCTCAAAACTGCGTTGCTGACCTTCACAGATCGACATCGCACGTAAGTTCTGTGATCCCACAAAGAGCTGAAACCCTTCGAACTGCAGACCTCGGGCGAGGACCTCTTGCAGCACGGCCGGCACTTGCTCCACATCGACTCCGAATTGCTTGGGGCCGCCGCCCATTCTCATGCCCGAGCCCTTCAATTCGAAGTCCGGGTTGACTCTGAGCGCAACACGTGCCGGCAAGCCCAGGCGCTGGCTGGCGGCCTCAAGCACAGCCAATTCCCGAGCGGATTCCACATTGACCAGCACCTTGGAGGCCACGGCCTGAAACAACTCAGCGTCCCGCTTGCCGGGTCCCGCAAAACTCACCTCACGCGCATCGGCACCCGCGTCAAGGGCAACCTTGAGCTCCCCGCCGGAGGCCACGTCCACCCCATCCACCAAACCCACCATATGCGCGACCAAAGCGGGCATCGGGTTGGCCTTCATGGCGTAATGCAGCTTCAGCCCAGGCGGCATTGCCGTCCTCAACTCGGCCACACGACGCGTCAACAGGCTGCGGTCGTAAACGTAGAACGGGGAACTGCCCACCCGGGCTGCAATGCGACTTAGCGGCTCTCCGTGGATCAGCAGCTCTCCACGATCCACGGGAAACCCGTCCATCGGAACATGCCTAGGTGCATCGCTCATTCCGGCATCTCCTGGGACAGCAGTTGGCGATCGATCTTGCCGTTCCCATTACGCGGAAGCGAGCCTGCACGTACCGTCACGTGCGCCGGGACCATGTACAGGGGCAGAGCGCGGCGACAAGCAGCCAACAGCTCCGCCACATCGACCTCCGCTTGCCCTTCAACCGGCGTCACCATCACGTGGATGCATTGGCCCAGTTGGGGATGTGGCACACCGAACGCCGCACATTCGCCCACCATGCCGGTGGCATAGAGCGCTTCCTCCACCTCGGTCGGACTGACGCGGTATCCGCTGGTCTTGATCATTTCGTCTCGCCGACCGACGAAGGTCAAGAACCCATCTGCGTCGCGGCGCACGGTATCCCCGCTGAACACCGCTAACTCCG
>JACCEA012269145.1_pt1 | contig 16573 bp, 15 predicted proteins | sample 7449851 | NCBI WGS metagenome assembly JACCEA01 (sample SAMN15323453, study PRJNA562643) | freshwater metagenome | isolation source: river surface water | place: USA:Blue River Watershed | collected 2017-08-18 | reverse complement strand
TGAATATCAATAGAACATTTAATATTTTTCTTTTTACTAACAGTTTGTTCCTTATCAATAGTAAATGAAAAACTATCTTGGATTTGCAATTTTATATCTTTCATTTTATTACGAATACAATAATTGTTATAAAAATCCTTGTTGTTTCCAATCATGTTCTTTGTAATAAACGACTTTGTGAATGGGTAGGTATTTTTAATGTAATTTAAAGTTGAATTATAAACAATTGTAGACGCTTTAAACCACGTTTTAAATATTAATTTATGCGTGGTATTCAATTCCATATCAACTTTAATCATCTTGTAACCTGGCATAGACAACTTGTCAGTTTTACCAATTTTAATATTATGTTTATCAGTGCAACAACGATGCATAGAAAACCAAGATTGTGTATTAATTACCTCTTTATTTAAAGTTTCTAAATCACAAAAAGTAGGAATACTATTTTGATGTTTCGTAATAACATTCTTGTATTTTTCTAAAAACACATCTTTTTTGTGCCTCTTATTTTTCATAGTAAATAATATACAAGTTCTTTATATAGTTTATATTACTACCTATAAATTATATAAAATACATAGAGGTATATTATATAATATAATAATGAGTTGCGAATCATTTGTAAAAGGAAAAGAAGCTGCAAAAATACTAGGTGTGCATCAAAGAACATTATATTTATGGGAAGAAAAGGGATTAATAGAAACAATAAGAACTAATGGAAACCAAAGACTGTATAATGTAAAAAAGTATATTGATTCGCATAAAATAGAAAGCACAGAAACTGATTTAAATGCATTGGATAATGAAGAACGGTTGAATATATGTTATATAAGAGTATCATCATTAAACCAAAAAGACGACTTGGAAAGACAACGTAGTCAAATGGTAAAAAGATATCCAAACCACATATTAATAGAGGATATAGGTTCCGGATTGAATTTGAATAAAAGAGGAATAAAAAAAATAATAAAATTAGCAATTAGCGGTAAAGTAAATGAATTAGTAGTTGCATATAGAGATCGTTTAACGCGTTTTGGTTACGAATTAATAGAAGAACTAATAGAAGAATATTCAAATGGAAAAATAATAGTAATGAATGAAGAAGAAAAGATGGAACCGGAAGAAGAATTAGTAAAAGACGTGATGGCATTAATGAATGTATATGTAGCAAAGATGAATGGATTAAGAAAGTATAAACTTAACAAAGAAGACGAAAAAGACTAGTAAATTTCAAAGAATTATCAAGTATTATGCAACTAGTTGCGACCCAAATTATGTATTGGAACCTTCGGTTCCGCTAATGAATCCAATGTTACAACAAAAGGTTGTTGAATAAACGCAGTGTTGTGTGCATATTCGGCATCAAATGATTCGGATTTGTATCCAAGTTTATTATACCACGATTGGCCTTCGGTTAAAATAGTTATGAATGCAAGAGATACAGAGACAGAATCGCAAATATTAAGATGCGATGCGTCTAATAACTCGATTTTCTTGATTCTAGATGCGCGTGCATAATTCTCTAAGAGTTGCAAGTTAGCAGTGCCTGAATTTGTTGAACATTTGTTGAGATTATGAATGTATATTCCACCTGAAATATATTCAAATGTAATACAGATTTGCCCACGATTGTCAAGTATAATAATTTCATCACTGGATTCTCTGATAGTATATCTCGGAGAACTAAAAAAGGATTGTAATAACTCCATATACATTGTACAGTGCAAATAAAAAAGGATTTGTTGTATTATCCTTTTTATTATTATTAAATTACAATTACAAATAAATACAATATACAATTATATAACTTACGCTTTGATAGCGGCAACATTAGGCTTCAATACACGCTCGGACAAACGCTCAATGTTGGACGCCACCTGATGAATAGATAGCCACGCGCAGTAAATCTTGTCAAACTCGTGCTGGCAAACGTCCTCTGGTGCGTCGGCAACAAGCGCCTTGTGGAACTGGACGCAGTTCCAGTCGTATTCCCAAATCTCGAGTTCCTTGTTAAACAAGTCTAGGTCGTCAATCTTGTAAATCTGTTCCTTGAGTGCATTGAGCTCTTGTTCCATAGTTGCAAGACTCTTGTTAGTGTAAGGAATCACGCTTCTGGGATTGTTGGGAATGAGCACCCAGTACTCGTTGAAGGACTTGCCTCCATCCATCGGGGTCATGGTGCAACCGGTGTAGATACGAGTTTGCTTGCCACCCTTGATGCCATTGCTCCAAGAACTGTAGTTAATCTCTCGGTCAAAATACACGAAAACACTGTGGTTTTCCTTGTCTAATCTCTCAATGAAGGATTCTTTTTCAGCAGTTTCGGGGCGCACAATAGGCACAATGTCGACGCGAATGACTTGGGGACCGCCCTTGTAAGCGGTGTTAATCACGTTCTGAATATCAGAAGGCATCCAGCGCTTGCACACGCGGGGAATGTAGAATGAAGTGGCAACAGTGTTAGCAGCGTTCATTGTTCTTGGTTTGGTTCGGTTCGTTCGGTTTCAATCAAATGTGTTCATTTTATGCATTCAGATTGTATACAAAAAAATATTTCAATTTTACGAGGGCATAGGAGCCGACTGCGTCGGCTTACGCTCTCTCCGGCACCCTCCTTATGTGGCATCCAATTAAAAATAGCTTCAATGCTATTCTTTATTTATGGTTTAAATTAAATTATAAAATACAAATACGTGTAATCTCTTACCTATTGCCTTGAATTCCCATATTTAATAATTGAAATAAGGTTTCCGATTGACTGCGGTCTCCAAGTTCAAATCCAATACTATTGATATATTTTTCATATTCACTGTTATAATAATCTAACTTTGATAACAATTCAGACGAATGAATAGATATTTCATCTTGTTCTAATAAATCATTTTCGGCACACATCACGTCATGGCTATTCCAATTAATACTATTGTCATAATTATTATTATAGCCAAGATATTCATTAATCGTCTTCATATGCTTGTTCAATTGCTTTTCAATATTATCAATACACTTCCAAAATCTAACGATTTTATTGTATTGCTGTTCGGTTAATTCGTAAATCATATTGCAATGTTATTGTGTTGTTCGGTTTCAATCAAATGTGTTCATTTTATGCATTTAAATTAAACGCAAATAAATATTTCAATTTTTTAAAGGCTCTGTAAGAGCCTAACCAAGGGCATAGCACGCAGTGCGTGCCTTTGGCCCTTCGAAACCCTCCTTCATACAACATCCTACGAGGAATAATATAAAGGAAACCACAGATTCTTTTAGTATGGAAAACATTTTTCAGGACAACATCCAATAGTGCATTGGTCAGATTCAGGTGCACAATTGAAAGTCGGTAATTTTTGTTCATTTGCATCCAATATAAATATATATCTTGGTGGAAACCATCGAACCGATTGGATATCAACATATGCATTTGGCTATGTTTCGCATAGTCCGTTTGACGACTATATGCCCTCTGGTCATCCGGCAAGTAAAGGTGATGTAATTATTGGAAACGACGTATGGATTGCTGACAATGTCACTATTATGTCGGGTATCAAAATAGGAGATGGCGCAGTAATAGCCAATAATAGTCACGTAGTAAAAGACGTAGAACCATATAGTATTGTAGGCGGTAATCCAGCAAAACATATCAAATATCGATTTACACCAGAGCAAATTGCCAAACTGCTGGAAATTCAATGGTGGAATTGGGACGATGCAAAAATAAAGATGCACGTTCCATATTTGTGCAGTGACAATATTGACGATTTTATATGCATGGTTATAAATGTATAATAATAATATAATGGTAAAAAAAACTAGAAAATACAAAAAAGGAGGTAGTCGCGCAAAAACCAGTCGTGCATACAGTCTAAGACCGCACAATGCCCGCGCAAAATCAGTCATTGCACCTATATTAAATACAAAAACTGTTGATGAACTTACTCCGGCTGAGTTTAATGCTATATTTAGAACAGTTACTTCCAAGAAAGGCTGGGATACAAAAACAAGTCGTCAGTTAGGTATAGATAATACAGTACTACATAAAATTAAACAAAATTATGCTGTTAAAAGAATACCAAAGACGTTTATGTCTGATATTACAAGTGAACATACTTACAAAGTATTAAACCATCTTCACCAAATTGCACCGGGACCTGTTTTATCGTTGATAGAGCCGAAAGAAGGATTTAGTGATATTGGAATCGAAGAAAATATTGATAACATTACAGTTAGCGATACCACCAGTTATAGTATACCTGACCCTAATGATACAACTCGTTCAGCATCATATGACTTATCCGAAAATAACTTGCGTATTCGTTCTCACGTCATAACAGGTGTAAATGCAATGAATCGTTCAATAAAATATATCAACAAAGATTCAAATATATCGGTTGATGATATTCCAATATATTTTGTTATTGTAATCGGAGCTGAAGCTAACATTCATTTAACTATATTAGTCATGTATAAAGGTCAGCTATATTCTCTAGGGCTTGGATACTCAGAAAATAAAATAGACATCTTATATTACCATGAAGGAGAAATGGCATTGTATTCGCCTGACCATATGCTTCTTATACATAATTATAATAAAAAGAATCGTATTGTAGATATTGGAATATTAACTCCAACACACCTTGCAAAGATATCTGAGAAATATCTGAATAAAATTAATGAAGTTACTATCTATATCGATGATGATGACCATGTTACCAGTATGTTATGGAGTTGCGTTGGTTGCGACATTAAATATTGCACACTAAGTACAACATCATCGAATAATAGAGTTAACTGCACCAGTTTCATTACAAATATATTTGAGAATATTGATTGCAATACAGTATTTGGTCTCGTTAGACCGGGTGCTTGCGACACAAAACCGCCGATTCGTAGAGAACAATTAGACGATTTTTTCAGAGCATATTCTGCTGGAAATACTTACGAAGTTGTGCAAATATTGCAACAATAGGTATCATTGAGCCAAGCATATTTGGAATCGGGGCAAGCCCAATTGGAGGCGTGGTGGATGCAAATATTAGGCCAGGGTCACCCAGTGACTGTTTGGTGTCATCGAAGCTCTGGACAAAGTTTAAACAAGACACACGCCAAATCGAATCTAAGGAGCAGTTCCAAACATATATTAAGGGCAAGGTGGATGCATCGATGTTGAAATTCCATGGCAAGGGGCGAATGCAGTGTTCGATTTGCACGGCACAACAAGAGGCGACCATCAATTTGGTGTTAAAATAATATAATATTGTTGAATATTATATAAATATAAATACTGATATAATATTCATGTATAATTATGATGTTGAAAAGCTGTTAGATAGAATACTAATCGAATTCAAAGATTATAACCCTTATGTATATAAAGAAACTAATGACTTGATAGGAAATCCAGGAGAATGTCCTCAATATTTTGATTGGCATATCAGTTTGAATAATAAATATTGTATATCTTTATCAGGTAATTGTTATGATAATGATAAAGGAAAATCTGTAGTGAGATACAGTTATAGAGATTTATATTATGATGAATTATCTGATTTACATCTAACATATATAAGCATATGTATAATAGATAAAAATGTTACAGAAGATAATAAAATTTATTGCGATTTTGAACCTATTTATAAATTAGAACAAATAAAATCAACATATGGTAATAATATACTTCATGATAAGTATATGAATTATGATACAATTATATATGAATTGAAAGATTTTATTGAACAACATAAACATTCTTGTTAATAAATATAAACGCAAAATGCATTGTACATAATGTATCGTTGTATCATCATCTATGATTAAAATGCATTGTTTCGCTATATTCCAAAGTCGTAATACGTATAGAGAAGAGAAACTTAAATTATTAGAAACCCAGACCAAAACCATAAGTCATAAATAATTATTAAAAAATTGAAATTATATAATTTAATATTTTAATTGTATAAAAATATTAAGTTATTAACTGTAAAATGTCAAACTTAATTGAGCCGTCAAGTCCCAAATATGCACCTGAGCCGGAATCTGAAGAACCGACGAGTCCTAAATTTGCACCTGAGCCGGAATCAGAAGAACCGTCAAGTCCGACATATCCACCTGAGCCAGACTATCATCTTATTACTGAAACACCTGTAAAGGCTGTTGTTGCGACTTCATATGTAAAACAAAATATAAGAAAAGATATTTTAACAAACATGTTATTAAATATGGCTCTAAATGGCAAAATATTGTATGAATTAATAATGTCAGATAATCACACAAATCCAGATGCACCAAGGCGCGGTTTCTTGTATGAATCTATTGTTGAAATTATGATATTGACAAAAACCATAAATAGAATAAATTACACAGATATGATGAGCGGTGATTTGTCAAACCTTATTGTTGTAAGTAACGCAAAAACAATATTAAATAAACCAATTCCTCAGGGAAATAATGTCTCTGACATTACAATCAAGGAAGGAGATTGTTATATTGGTATTTCTTGTAAATATAATAAAAATGTAGTGAGCAAGAAAGCTACGGACGCACACGATTTGGAAAGCGAGATTAAAAAATTTGCAAACAACTACAAAGTATGTATTTTTGTGAAAGACAAAACCAAAATTAGTACAAGTAAAAAAAATAATAATCACAAGGAAACCTTCGATAGAATTCAAGCTAACAATTTAATATTTGATGAACAAGATGTAATAAAGGCACTTGATGTATTTTGCAGTAGATATAAAAACAACACATTGAATGTAGATGATTTTATAGAAAATGTTATTAACTTGGATTATTTAATGTCTAGCAGAAAACAGCTAGTTTTGAAATTACATCAAAAAATGACAGAAATCAAGTTTGTCAAATCATATTTAACAAACAAACATATGATGTGGTGCATTGCACATAAACCGCGGAGTGGCAAAAGTATTACTATCTTAACTATTTGCAAATATCTGTTAGAAACTGGATTAAATAAAATATTAATAATGACGTCAGTGCCAGCAACAATTAATGATTTTGTAAAAGATTTGGAAGAATATGTCGATTTTAAACACATTAATTACAAACGCCAAGAAGAGTTTGATACAACAGATGAACAGTTTAAGGGTATTATATTCTGTAGTGTCCAATATTTAAAAACTAATGGTAAAATCTCTAAAAAAGACATATTGAAACGCATTGGGTTTGAACTTATTGTTACCGATGAATGCCATTTGGGTGGGTCGACAGATAAGACACGTTCTGAAATATTAGACGTTGATAGTGATATTATTGAAGATATTCGCAAGGGAATCCGGTTATCAATCTTTGCATCTGGAACCGCTGATAAAACAATAAAATACTATGGAATAAAACCTGCTGAAGTGTTTGAATGGGATATTATTGATGAAGGGCATATGAAAAAAATGACTAATGTTGATTTTATGGTTAATCGACATGGTCCTGAGTTCAGTGAATGTTTGCAAAACATGACTCTTAACCATGATTATTCAAGTCATCCCGCACAAATACTTATGAAACATACTATTCCTAATGAATTAATCCAAAAAATTATAGATTATAATACCAAACATGGAACTAATTATGGATACAACTGCTCTTCACTATTTGCTCTTCAACAAACAAAAGACAAAGACTATGTTGAAGAATTTGATTTATGCAAACACGAAGAAGGAAAAGAAATTCTAAAATGGTTCTTTGAATGCATTATATCAGATGACCCAATGAATAAGGATACAATCATGAAATACATTGAAACTGTACAAACAAGTTATTCATCTAGAAAATCATCCATTGAAAATCCATTATTATTCATTGTATATTTACCCACTCATACTGGTAACAACACCATTGCAACCTTACAAAAAACAATCAAGAAATTCTTAAATACCCATGGATTGTGGAGTTATTATAATGTTGAGTATTCAAATTCATGCGATAATTCAAGTTATGTAAATCAAAAAGAATATGCTGATGAAATTGCTGGTTATATGACTACGACCAAGAGAGAAAATAAAAGGGGGTGCATATTGTTATTGGGTAATAAGGGCAGTGTAGGCATTACATATCATGATTGCGACGTTACAATATCTTTAGATGATGGACACAACTTGGATAATCAGAAACAACGATATGCAAGGGCTTTGACTTGTGCATTCGGAAAAACTATTGGAATTAATGTTGATATGAATATTCAGAGAACTTATACGTATCAAATTGATATGATACATAAATATCGAAAGAGCACAAAGACCACAATGACAAATGCTGAAATTATGCAATATTTGTATGAGCACAATATATTCTTATTTAATCCACACCATTTTAACAACGGTAAATGCACAACTCGCGAAATCATTTCGTATTACGAATCTGAAGCAATAAACATGATGAACGAAATTGACGACACGCAAATATTAGAAAACATAGTATGCGACGATTCAATGCGTAATATAATTAATATTGATTTACAAAAGTCAATGACTCAAAAAAAGGTGGACAAAGATATTGAAGGAGACCAACAAGATTGCCCGAAAGGCGACAAAACAAAAATTCAAATTGATGCACAGCAGAGACCAGAACCGCAAGGAACAGATTGCGATGATTTATCACCCGAAGAAACTGAGATACTTATTAACCAAACATACGAGTTATGCAGAGGATTCTTATTTCCATTACTATCACTAATATCGCGTTCTTTTAAAGTATATGATTTTAAGAAATTATTTGTCACCGAAATAATTGGAGATTTATTGTTTTCGTTATTAACATATAAAATTGAACAGTTAAATAAAGAATATTATATATTAATAATAAATATAATGAACAACATCATTGACAATAATATCGAAATTATAAATAATATTCGCGAAATATACAGAGTTGCGTCGCCAGAAAGACTTCGAGAATTAATCGCAAAGCATTTTATTCCTACACAGGAAGAGAAAAAAGGTCATGCTGAAGTTCCAACCCCAGTAAAACTTGTTGAAAATATGTTAGATATAGTGCCTATCAACTTTTGGAAAACCCCGCAAAAAGTATTTGAGCCATGTTGTGGTAAGGGAAATTTCGTCTTGGGTATATTTGATAGATTCTTTAAGGGTCTTGCCGATATGTATCCAAATGTAATTGAAAGATGTCGAGTTATCATGACCGAGTGCATTTATTACGCTGATTTAACTGCATTGAATGTTTTCATTACTACAGAAATAATGAAGTGTCACGTACAAAGCATATGTGGTTTGAATGAACTAGACTATACGTTTAATTATTATACCGGTGACACTTTGAAACTTAATATTCAGACCGCATTTAACCTCGATAAATTCAACGCAGTTGTTGGAAATCCACCTTACAATGATAATAGTGGAAACAAAGGAAAAGGACATACATTGTGGACTATTTTCATAGAAAAATCACTCCAAGAATGGATAGATTTGGATGGGTATTTATTATTTGTAAATCCATCTTTATGGCGCCAACCAGAGCATCCTTTGCAAAAAATTATGAAATCAAAACAAATTATTTATCTTGAGATACATGATGAAAAAGATGGAGTAAAAACATTTAATTGTAATACACGATATGATGTTTATTTAATACAAAATAAACCATACGACTCGAATACAACAATCAAAACTCAAAAAGGTGAGATTGAAAGCATTGACTTAAGAGAATGGGATTTCATACCAAACTTTAGTTTTGATATCATCGGAAAAATTGTAAAAGGAAGCAATAAAGTAAATATACTTGAAAGTCGAAGTGCATACGGTCACGATAAAAAACATGTAAATAAAGAGAAAGATAAACAATTCTGTTTTCCGGTGGTTTATTCGGTAAATCGCGACAATAATGCTACATTTCATTATTCATCAATCAATACAAATGGGCACTTTGGATTATCAAAAGTTATATTTGGAAGTGGAGCAACTGGTTTTATTGTTGATAAAGAAGGTAAGTATGGTTTAACGCAATGGGCTACCGGCATAGTTGATGATGTAGAAAATTTAGAAAATATAAAAAATGTATTAAACTCAGCAAGATTCAAAGATATAATATTAGCAACTTCAGTGAGTAAAGCTGAAATCAATCGAAAAATATTAAAATATTTCAAAAAAGATTTTTGGAAGGAGTTTATGTGATTGATTTAACAAATATAAAATATTAAAATAAGCTATTCAGTCTTTTTTTATAAGCAGTAATTTTCATATACAAATAGTGTTAAGTTTTCATTTTTTCAGGACGCGTATTAACTTAAGCGAAAAGAATGGCGAAACGCACGAAATCAACAATTTGAGACCCATTTATTTTACGTGCAATCACTCGATGGGAACAGAGAATATGATAAACTTTGTGGTTAAGTTATGCACTATATATTGGATATAATTAAATATTTATATTGCATAATAGTATATGCAAAGTAAACGCCGATTATTTAAACGCCATAATAAAACCAAACGAGGTGGAATGGACCGACTTAAAAAACTATTGAACACTAAGAAAAGTGCGGACGATTCGCAAATAGACTATCTTGTTGATAAGTCAGAAACTCAAGATTTAGAGAACATATCTATGCGTTCTAAGCAAGACGCGGTAATAAATATGATGACTGATTTAAACAATCGCGTTGACAATACCAAGTTTCCCGATAACATGGCGATGTTTGCCGGACCGAGTCAATATTTTTTTCATTATGGTTCAGTTGCAGAAGACTTTTATATTGAACTTGATAAAGGCAAACGACCATTTGGAATTCCATTGGAACCAAAACACCTGTTAAATTTTCCAAAAGTTAATAATTTTGACATGTTGAGATATGTATATATATGTGGAGGTATTATAGTAGATGATGATATAAAAATTGATAGAAATTACGTTCAGTCGCAAATAGCTAATGTAAATCAATTTATATCATCATTTAAACATATAGCCGTATCATACGCACAAAATAATGACCTTGCACTGTTTAATGAAAATAACATGGAATCAATGAAAAAATTGTACGCAAAGTATCCTAATTTATTTAAAAATCCTGAAATGGTTACAATTGGAAATATACAAGGTGCGAGAAGATTAAAAATTACACCAAATGGTAATTTAATTTATGAGGGGGTACCGGAACATCCGGTATTATTTCCATACGATTACCTTGAAAATTCATATTACCGTAATTTATACGATATATTTATAAATACATATGACAGTCATGGTCAGAGAAAGGATAGAACGTACAATGAAATATTTATTAAACAACAATAAATAAAATTAAAGCAAACAAAATAAAAATATCAATAGTATATAAATAATGACTGACAACGAGGCTCTAAACAACGAGACCTTAATGAAAGAACTCGAAGAACTCCGAAAGCAAAAAGAAGAAGCCGACAATAAACTAAAACGATATGCATCAAGTAGTCAAGTCCGTGCAAAGCGATATTACGAAAATCATAAAGATGTAATGATTGACAAAGCAAACGAACGTCTCAAAAAACTAAAAGAGACCAATCCCGAAAAAATAAAGGAATACCGAAAACGCGCTTATTTGAAAAGTAAAATGAAGTCCCAACAATTGCCCCCCGAAAACATTTAGGGATAATTATTGCGTTTAGAGTATTCAATATAAAGTCTTCAGATATCATATATTATATGATGCCTGCACCTTTACAATCATTGTTAATGTCAAACAAAACCAAGACAAACTCAACACACACCCGCATAGGAGACGGTAAAACAATATGGGCGGGAGCTTATAATTTTGATGCCAACGAACTTGAATTATATCAAACCATTTATAATGAAGTAATACTTGGTAACAAACCTGAATACTTAACAGAAAAACAACGTGCAGTTGGAACATTTGTAGTTGATTTAGATTTTAGATATAGCAGTGAAATAACAACTCGTCAACATACACTAGATGATATTGATACCATAATTTGTAAATATTTGGAAGTAATAAAAGACGTATATATTATTGATAGTTCATTTAATGTATACGCATCAGAGAAACCTAATGTAAATTGCACACCAGAAAAAACAAAAGATGGAATTCATATAGTTTTTTCGTTTGATGCTGACCGTGAATCGCAATTAAAAGTTCGGGAACGAATAATTGAGTCAGGATTAGATATAAATATACCTTTAATTAATTCGATAGAAGACGTATTAGATAAATCAATCAGTTCAGGAACAACAAATTGGATGGTGTATGGATGCAGAAAACCAAACCATGATGTGTATAAAATTGTAAAAGCATACAATTGTGTATTGGATGAAACCGATAACGAATGGATTACAAAGCCTATTCATTTAAGTATGCCAATAAATTTTGAAACCTTTTACGAAATGTCTGTAAGAACACCAAAGGTAGTTTTAAAACCAAAAATAATCAAAGAAAAATGCAAAGAAAAAACACAGAAAAACACGCAACAAAACACAGAATCGAATAATGATGACATAAAATACATCAATGATGCCTTAGATGAACCAAAACTAGCTGAGTTATGGATGGATAAAGCAGATGATTACGAACCATGGCGAACATTTGGTTATGCGTGCAGTAATACATTCAAAGAAAATGGACGCGAATTGTTTCATAAATTCAGTAAAAAATCCCCCAAATATAATGTATATGAATGCAACCAAGAATATGATAAATTGATGCAATGGAATGGAACAAAACAAATTACAATAGCAACAATTTGGGAGTGGATAAAAAAAGAAGATGTTGAAATATTTTACAAACTTAAAGAAGACAAATCATTTGAAGGAGTCAAAGCGCGGTTTGAAAAAAATCATTTGAAAATTATAAATAAGTCATTTTTCATAAAAGAGTGCGAACAAGGAATTGTGATAATGAAGCGACATGCAATTAAAGATTCTTATGAACACATGACATACATTGAAAATATAACCAAAACAGATAAACTTGGTAATGAATACACCACAAAACAAGAAAATTGCTTCATTACAAAATGGTTAAAATCCACAACAATACGTGTAAAAGATGATATTGGAATATATCCACCGGACCAAGTATGCCCCAAGAATATTTATAATATGTGGAGGCCTTTTGCAATGGAACGCATAACTAAGTTTAAATATAACGCCGATGCAGTAAAAAAAATTAGAAATCATATTAAAATATTATGTGGCAATGATGATAATGTTGCATCTTATTTTGAAAAATGGATTGGACAAATGATAAAGCATCCGTCTGTTAAAAGTATTTGTCCCATTTTAATATCTAAACAAGGAGCGGGAAAAGGAACACTAGTATATTTAATGAGTAAAATGTTGGGAGAACAAAGAATATTAGAAACAACAAATCCAGGTAGAGATGTTTGGGGCGATTTTAATGCATTAATGACCGATGCGTATGTTGTATACATTAATGAAATCAGTAAAAAAGATACAATAGATGCAGACGGTAAAATTAAAGGACTTATTACGGATACAACATTAAATATTAACAAAAAAGGCATAGACCCGTATAAAATCGCGGCATATCATAGATTTATTTTTACCACAAATACAGAAGACCCTATGAAAACTACACACGATGACCGTCGTAATATGATAATTCGGTCGAGTGACGAATTATGTGGAAATAAAAAATACTTTGAAGAAATATATGCGTTGTTAAATGATATTGATGTAATAAAAAGTTGTTATGAATATTTCAAAAACCTTGATGGACTGGATAAATTTGGGTCTTTGCCAATTCCGCAAACACAATATCAACAAAACTTGAAAGAAGCAAATGTAAGTATTATTGAACAATGGTTAATGGATTTTACAATGAAAAATAACACCAAAGACCTTATTGAATTAACTGGCAAAGAGGCGTTTGGTTATTTTAATGAGTGGTTATGTGAATGCAATATTGAATACACAGTTACAATCCAAGCATTTTGTTTAAGATTAAAAAATTTAAATATTAGTGGAATAAGTGAGGGTCGTAAAACAAATAAAGGAAATACTGTGAATTATGATATTAAGTTATTAAAATCACACTTTAAGTTAAATGATATAGTAAATATAGAAGTGGATAGTTGTTCAAAAAGTGGATAGTCAGTGGATAGTTGCAATTCAACTATCCACCTTTTTTATAATAACAATAATATGATTATATTAGCATATTATGGTAATAAACAATAAATAATACAATAATTAGAATAAAAAGTGGATAGTGTGGATAGTTAAACTGAAATTTCAATAAAAAGTAAAAACACAAAAAACTTCATACCCCCAAATATAAGAAAACGTTTAAACCTATTTCAACTATCCACTATCCACTTTTTTTATAATATTTTATAAATATTTTCATCTAACACCATAATATGCAGTCAATCTATTTACGCACGGTTTTATCAAAAACGTGGATAGTTGTTTGACTCTCCACCACTATCCACTTTTATATTATCTTAATATGATAACTTAATGCAGTAAAGCGAAGCAATTCAGTATGTTATATTCAAAACTGCGATTTCAAAGTAATTAACACTATTGAGACCATTGAATAGTGTCCAGGCGCGAAAAAGGCGCAATAGGCGCCAAAATACCAAAAACAGGCGCGAACTATTTTTTCGGCATATTCCCAAAGTGGAGACCACTACTGGTATGAGTTTTTGTTATTTTTATTCAATTGGCACCATAATAATTTGCGTTTTTTCATGAAAAACGCATTTCTTTCTCCACTTTGCAATTTTTTTTTAAAAAATAAATAAGATTTCTTATTTTTTTTTTGATTTTTTTTTTCAAAGTAAACCAAGATACCCTTTTTTTGATTTTTATAAAAATAAATAAAATAATATAAAATAATATTGTTAGCATAATAAGTAAGGATACTTAAATTCATTAAAAATGTCAGTAACAAAAATGGCGCCTGTTTTTGCACTTTTCCCGCCTGTTTTTGAAATTTCCCGCCTGAAGTTGAAATAAACATTAAGTTAAGTGTCCATCTTTTTTGGGAATGCGCCAATAAATACCTCCTCAATAAACATATAAGAGGCCATCCAATGAATCTCTGTTTTATTTATTTACAAAACACGAAAACAAGGCTTCAAACTATTAATAAACAATGTGTCTGCGACGGATATGTTCATATGGAATGCATCAATGAATGGTATAATCACTCGGCAAATTGTCCAATATGTCGCAAGGCACCATCACCAAAAGAAGACATCAATGTCGATGCAATAGTATACATGATGTATTTTATAACAGTGTTCATAATAGTATTCATATTATAGAATATAGATGAACGAAACAGTATTACTAATAGCAACATTAGGCGGTTCAATAATGATTTGTTGTGGATTTGCATGTTGTTACAAAGATATGAAACTATGTAGTCGAGAGAAAGAACTAACAAGCGTTGCACCAACAACAGATTAAGTTTATATTATTTAAGTTTAAACAATATAAATAGAATCTCTGTTACAACCAATAATGGAACCCACACAAAAACTAGAAATAGAATTGGATAATAACGATGCAACAATATTGAAAGAATTTATGGATGAGATACCAAAACAAGGCAAATACTGGGCTCTGATGTTTGGAGTATTGATGTATCAGAAGTTGCAACTACATGCATCCAATGGAACTTATCCACTAAGTCGTCAGGATTGCAATAAACTAATGGACAAAGTCGAAGAATTATACAAACAAATGGTAGAGGAAAAGAAGGAAGAACAAGAATAAAGATTTAAAATAATAATAAATTTATATACAAATGTATTATTTGAGAAAAACTATTATTCATAGATATACAGATTATAGCAATACAGATAATGTATTGTATGATACTGGTGGTTATGATTTTTTGAAAATAGATAACCTCGGCGAGTCTCCTTGTTTAAATGACATGACATTTAAATATTTAACTGAACGTTACCCAACCTCGTTATGGCAATATGAAAATATATATTATCCAGTGAATGCACCTGTAAAAGAAGTATCAAAATCAGAATTTATTAGGATATGTCAAGAGAATGAACATATATATACTTTTATTCAGGAAAGCAGTCCAGACCGATACATAAAACTTGATAATTCTTGATAATGTCAAAAATCAATGTAAATAACCAAATCAGTTTCTGTATAAACTTCATTTTTCTATTACGAAGCATTCCATTCATACATACAAGACTTTAAGTTATTCAAGTTTTTATAGACCTGTATCTGGCCTTTTATTCTTTTATTATGAATGCAGTTTCATAAATATGTTACGACAGCCATTTATATCTCTATGAAGCGTGGTATTGCATTTGTTACAATTATACTCTTTTTCTCCTTTTAGGTTTTCATTGTAATTACCACATAATGAACATGTCTTAGAGGTATAACATTCATCGATTAAACTATATTTGCGTTGTTTTATACTGCATTTATAATTTAATCGTATTCTAAATTCATAAAATTTCATTCTTAAACAGGCTACTTTTGCTACGTTTGATAACACGCTTGAATTTTTCTTTACAATACTCTTGGCACTCATATCACCTAATAATATTGTATCATAATTCATTGTTAAAAAGTTTATTACTTTCCAATGCAGTTCGTTTACTAT
>JACCEA010837551.1_pt1 | contig 16584 bp, 18 predicted proteins | sample 7449851 | NCBI WGS metagenome assembly JACCEA01 (sample SAMN15323453, study PRJNA562643) | freshwater metagenome | isolation source: river surface water | place: USA:Blue River Watershed | collected 2017-08-18 | reverse complement strand
CTTAAACATTTTTAAAAAATTATTTGTGATAACGGTAAATATTCAGATATTTGCAAACTCTAAAATAATTAATAGAACATAATAATATAGTCATGTCAAAGGTTTGTGATTTAACAGGAAAAAGTGCTATGAATGGTTATAACGTTTCAAATTCGAACCGTAAGACCAAAAGAAAATTTTATCCTAATTTAAAAACTAAGAAGTTCTACATTCCAGAAGAAGATTCTTGGATTACTTTAAAAGTTTCTACATCAGCATTGAAAACGATTGATAAAAATGGAATCACTGCCGTTATTAATAAATTCGTTAAAAACGGTAAGATCTAATAAATAAGATATAAGGAAATGGCAAAGAAAGGTAATAGAGTACAGGTAATCTTAGAATGTACTGAACATAAAGACAGTGGTGTTGCGGGTATGTCTCGTTATATCACTACTAAGAACAAGAAAAACACTACTGAGCGTTTAGAAATGAAAAAGTATAACCCAGTATTGAAGAAAGTAACTGTTCATAAAGAAATTAAGTAATCCATAAATTCTAAAAGAAAATGGCAAAGAAAGTAGTTGCAACCTTAAAAACAGGTACAGGTAAAGAATATTCGAAAGTAATCACTATGGTTAAATCAGCTAAAGGTGCTTACTCGTTTAAAGAACAAGTTGTTCATAACGACCACGTAAAAGACATATTAAAAGGTAATAAATAATCATTACCGGTTGACATATTAAAGCTTCTTTCTTCAGAAAGGAGCTTTTTTTATTCATAAGCAAATGGGATTATTTGATTTTTTTTCTTCTAAAAAGAAGGAAACGCTCGACAAAAGTTTAGAAAAAACAAAAGATAGCTTCTTCTCGAAAGTAGCTCGTTCTATTGTTGGTAAATCAGAAGTTGATGCCGAAGTTCTCGATAATTTAGAGGAAATATTAGTATCAGCAGATGTTGGTGTAGAAACCACTTTGAAAATTATTGACAGAATAGAAAAACGTGTCTCTAAAGATAAATACGTAAGCACCTCTGAGCTGAATGGCATTCTAAAAGAAGAAATTGCTGCATTATTAGCCGAAAACGCAACCAAAGATTTCGATAAATTTGAAATAGATGCCGACAAAAAACCATATGTAATCATGGTAGTAGGTGTAAATGGTGTGGGCAAGACGACCACTATTGGTAAGTTAGCGAATCAGTTTAATAAAGCCGGACTTAAAGTAGTATTAGGGGCAGCAGATACATTTAGAGCTGCGGCAGTAGAGCAATTACATATTTGGGCTGAGAGAACAGGTGTAAGAATCGTTTCTCAAAAGATGGGTGCTGACCCAGCATCAGTTGCTTTCGATACATTGAAATCAGCTGTGGCGAACAATGAAGATATATGCATCATAGATACAGCGGGCAGGTTGCATAATAAAATCGGATTAATGAATGAGTTAAGTAAAATTAAAAATGTGATGCAAAAGGTAGTACCTAATGCTCCTCATGAAATTTTATTGGTACTTGATGCATCGACCGGACAAAATGCAATTGAGCAAACTAAACAATTTACAGCCGCAACAGAAGTGAATGCTTTGGCATTAACAAAACTCGACGGTACTGCAAAAGGTGGTGTAGTTATTGGTATCTCTGATCAGTTCAAAGTACCTGTAAAATATATAGGTGTGGGCGAAGGTATCGACGATATTCAATTATTCAACAAACAACAATTTGTTGATTCATTATTTGGCAATTAAGCTATGAAAACAAAAGGCAATAAAAATAAAATCAACATCGTAACATTAGGTTGCTCTAAAAATATTGTTGACTCTGAAGTAATGTTAGGTCAATTAAAGGGTAATAAATTCGATGTAAGTCATGAGTCTGATCAATTAGATTTCGGCACAGTAATCATTAATACTTGTGGTTTTATTGACAATGCTAAACAAGAATCGATCGATACTATTTTGAAATATGTTGACCTAAAAGAAAAAGGTGATATCGAAAAAGTATATGTGACTGGCTGCTTATCGGCTCGTTACAAAGACGATTTAGAAAAAGAAATTCCGAATGTTGATGCCTATTTCGGCACTAACGAATTAGCCCGTTTATTAAAAACAATCGGCGCCGATTATAAACGCGAACTAATTGGTGAGCGCTTAATTACCACTCCTTCTCATTTTGCTTATTTTAAAATATCTGAAGGATGTAATCGCCCTTGTTCTTTCTGTGCTATACCTTTAATGCGAGGCGGACACGTTTCAAAGACAATTGAAGATTTAGTAACTGAAGCTAAGAACTTAGCGAAAAATGGAACGAAAGAATTAATATTAATTGCGCAAGATTTAACTTACTACGGGTTGGATATTTACAATGAACGTAAGCTTGCTGATTTATTAAGAAACATATCAGACGTAGAAGGTATCGACTGGATCCGTTTACAATACGCCTACCCTTCTCAATTCCCGATGGATGTTCTCGGTGTTATGAACGAAAGAGAGAACATTTGCAAATACCTCGACATGCCATTGCAACATATTACCGATAATATGTTGAAGTCAATGCGAAGAGGAATTACAAAGCGAAGAACCATTGAATTAGTCAACGACATCAGAAATAAAGTCCCGAATATTGCTTTAAGAACTACTCTAATTGCAGGCTACCCTGGTGAAACAGAGCAAGATCACGAAGAAGTTTTGAAGTTTGTTGAAGAAATGAAATTCGAGCGCTTAGGTGTATTTACTTATTCACACGAAGAAAGTACGCATGCTTATACTTTAGAAGATAATGTGCCACAAGAAATCAAGCAAGAACGTGCTGATGAGATAATGGCTTTACAACAAGATATCTCTTACGAATTAAATCAAAAGCGTATTGGTGAAAATCATAAAGTGTTAATTGATAGAATTGAAAAAGATCATTTTATTGGCAGAACACAATTCGATTCACCAGAAGTTGATAATGAAGTTTTAATTGATGCTAAAGATGAATATCTACGAATTGGTGATTTCGTAAACGTAAATATTACGGATGCTACTGAATTTGACCTATATGGTAAAATAAATAAAGCATAAATTAGAACTCTTTGCTTATCTTGTTGTTTGATTTTTATATACTCATTCAATGAATTCAACCTTTTCAGTACCATATAGCGAAAATTATTTCTCGAAAATTTTTCTTGACTATGTTGCGAATCACCATAACTTAAAGTCGTTTATTCAATACGAACCTTCATTGAGTTCCATTGCCTCAGCAATTGAAAATAAATCGAAAGAAAAAATCAATCGCGAAATTTTAGTAAAGGTATTGCGCAAACAGTATGAAAACATTGATACTTCAGAGGCAACGAAGAAAAACATTGAAGCCTTGTTGAATGAGAATACATATACGATTACGACCGGACATCAATTAGGAATATTTACAGCAGAGTGGTATTTCATTTATAAAATCATTTCATGTATTAAGTTAGCAGATGATGCAAAATTGCAACATCCGAATAAAAACTTTGTGCCAATATTCTGGATGGCAACAGATGATCATGACTTTGCAGAAATCAATCATATACAATTAGCATCACACAAATTTGAGTGGAATAAAAACACGAGTGGTGCATGTGGTCAAATAAAAACAGATGGCTTAACAGAAATCATCAATTCAATAAGTGCATTTTTAGCAGACAGACCTTATGCTGCAGACTTAATAGAGAAATTCAGAAAAGCATATTCAAAAAATAATTTAGCAGAGGCGAGTAGAACATTAGTGAATGATTTATTTCAATCATTCGGTATAGTGATACTTGATGCAGATGATGCAGAATTGAAAGCACAATTCAAAAAAGTAATGATTGATGATATAACTAATCATAATGCCTTTGAGAAAGTGAACGAAAGTAATAGAGCATTAGAATCATTAGATTATAGCATACAAGTAAATCCGCGTGAAATAAATTTCTTCTACTTAGAAGAAAACTACAGAGATAGAATTGTCAAAAATGGCGATCATTACGAAACAACAGATTCGAAATATAAATTCACAAAAGAAGAATTATTAAATATCATCGACACCCATCCTGAAAAGATGAGTCCGAACGTAATTCTTCGCCCACTCTACCAAGAAACAATTCTCCCCAACCTTGCATACATTGGAGGCCCCGGTGAGATCGCCTACTGGCTACAATTCAAATCGATGTTTGAATATTACCAAGTGAACCTACCCATATTAACATGGCGTAATTCATTTTTGATAGTCAAAGAAAAAGACATCAAGAAATGGGAGAAGCAAAAGTTCGAAGTAGAAGAATTATTTGATTCAATAAATCAATTAGCAACGAAATACGTAGAGCGACATTCAGATAAGAAATTAGATTTAGAAGAAGAGCGAGTAGAATTAGCGAAACAATTTGAGCAAATAAAGCTACAGCTCTCAAAAATCAACGATCAACTACCCTATTCTTTAACAGGTATTGAGGTAAGACTTTCGCGTATGCTCGACAATTTAGAGAAGAAGATGTTGAAGCATGAAAAACGAGAGCATTCTGAGGGCCTAGAGATAATTAATAACATCAAGTCGACATATTTCCCTAACAACAAATTACAAGAGCGTAAAGAGAACTTTAGCATGGTCTACGCGGAGCAAGGCGCGGAGCTGTTTGAGGTAATTTATAGAAACACGAATTTGTTTGATACTGCGTTTAAGGTAATAGTCATCAGTAGCTAGTAGCTAGTAGCTAGACACTAATAACTAGTCACAAATAACTTTTACAAAAAAAGCCCCGATATTCATCGGGGCTTTTTTTATTTGATGTTAGTTTAAATTACTTAACAATCATTTTGTTAGTTACTTCGAAACCACCAGCATTTACAGTGAACATGTAGATACCTGAAGATAAACCTTCAGCATTGATGTTTAATGTATGCTTACCAGCTGTTAAGCTAGAAACTTCTGAAGAAATAACTTGACCTAATAAGTTAGATACAGTTACTTTTACATCAGATGATTTAGTTAATGATAAATCAAATGAAGTATTTCCTGAGAATGGGTTAGGATAGTTACCAGTTACTTCGAATAAGTCATTCTTAGTGTTGTTGATACCTACGAATGAGTAAGTAACACCATCTAAGTATGTGAAGTTAACTTGTACGTTCTCATCACCAGTGAATGATGCAATTACAGAGTGAATCTTGTATTGTGTACCATTGTTAGTTGCAGTAGTTGCAACAGCTGGTAAGTAAACGATTGACTCAACAGATGAACCTTCAGTTACGTTAACTTTCGGACCAAAAGACTTAGCGTCAACATCGTAACCTTTTAAGTATAAGTCAGGGAAACCATTGTCACCTGCTGTAGCTTGATTCTCTAATTTAGTATCAACCCAAGTGTAGAAAATTTTCGAACCATCAGCTGATCTTGAGATCGATGGTGCGTTATCTTGAGTTAAAGTTGTTCCTGCTGGAGTACCACGGAAAGCTTGTACTGTATCAACCCAGTTAGCTACCCAAGCACCAGCATCAACAGTGATGTCGAATATTGGTAATGTGATACCTGTACCGATTGAGTAAGGAGTAGAAGCAGCTGGACCAGTTACGAACATAAAGTGTGGAGCACCATTTTTGTCAACTGTTAAAGCAGCATCGAAAGCTGAAGTTGGTTTAGTTGTACCAAACACAGCAGTAACACCTGCTAAATTCTTTAATCTTACAGCTTCAGCAGCACCCCAAGTTGAACCACCATTAGTAGATTTCCAGAAAATAGGATAAGTAGCAGTGTCAATTGCACCACCAGCTAATTCACCATTTACTGCAACCCAACCAGTGTTACCATCTGGTGAGAAACCAATCCAAGTGTCATAGTAATGCATTGAACCATCAACTGATGTATCAAATAATGAAGTAGATTTACCTAAAACTTGAGATGTCCAAGCTACTGAATCAGCAGCAACACTGTATACACCTTTGTATAAAGTGATGTTACCATCAATAGTAGTATCATCTAACATCCAGTATTCACCCGGTACTCTTTCAGTGAAAGACTGTGGAATGAAACCATTTGATGCAGTGATTAAGCTTTCATGTTGAGAACTTCCGTCTAACTTCACGCTACCACCTTTGATACCACCCCAAGAGTTGTTAGTACCAGTAGCATATGCAGCATTTGCAATAACTCTAGCATTAGCAACTGTAGTGTTACCAGCTGGATTGTAAAGATAACCTTGTGGGTATCTAGTACGTAAACCACCTACTGCACCAGCGATTACTGTGTCAGCGTTAGATGTCCAAGTAGCACCACCATCTGTAGAGTAGTCATAAACTACAACGTTACCTGATTGACCAATTGCAGCGTCACCACGGTGAACGAATAATACTGCATTTAAATCTTGGCTAGCAGATGTTCTTCTTCTGTTGTGACCAACTTGAGTGAACGCGTTAACTGCAGAACCGATTGTAACTGGAGTAATATTTAATGTCGAAGTAGTTGATTTGCTGATTGGGCTTCTCTTCACTATACTTTGGTTCGACATTTTTTGCCCGTCTTGAAGTGCCGTGCTTACACGCGCAGCCTCCTGAGCACTAGCTTGAAGAATCATAGCTGATCCCAAGCCTACTAAGAGTAATTTTTTCATCATAGTTTTAAATTTGTTTGTTTTTACAATTATCTATAAAATCAAATTTAATTAATTTGTTCAAACAAATGCAAATATTTACCAACATTTTATCGGCAATTTTTGTGCAAATCGTACTTTTGAACAATAAATCAATTGATTATGCAGTCAGAAAAGCTCAATTATAGTGCCAAAGAATTAGAAAATTTCTCTAAAAAAGTGTTTTTATTCATGGGTCATTCAGAAAAAAACGCTGAATTGGCTGCTAAAGTGCTGGTCTCTGCCGACCTTAGAGGCATCGATTCTCACGGAATTGCTCGCTTATCTGGCTATTATAGACTCTGGAAAAAGCAAAGAATTAATGCCAATGCGATTCCGAAGGTTATTCATGAATCTTTTTCTACTGCCACAGTTGATGGTGATGCAGGGCTCGGATTAATAGTAGGCCCTTTCGCGATGCAAGTAGCCATTGATAAAGCAAATCAATACGGTTCTGGTTGGGTGAGTGTAAAAAACTCTAATCACTTCGGCATAGCTGCTCATCATGCTATGATGGCTCTCAAACATGATATGATCGGCATCGCTATGACAAATGCAAGTCCGCTCGTTGCTCCCACCCACTCCAACGAACGCATGCTCGGCACTAACCCTATGTGTTATGTATTCCCTGCTAAAAACTTCCCTCCGATAGTTATTGATATGGCAACTTCTACTGCCGCTAATGGCAAATTAGAAATCGCACAAAGAATTAATAAAAATGTTCCCTTCGGATGGTTGCAAACTTCAAATGGTGATGCTTCGAATAATGCAAATGAATTAAAAAACGGTGGATCATTATTACCACTTGGTGGCACTAGAGAAAATGGTAGTCATAAAGGCTTCGGATTGTCTGCTGCTGTTGATATTTTCTCTGCGGTGTTGTCGGGTGCAAACTTCGGACCATGGGTGCCGCCTTTCGTTGCATTTCTAGAACCTGATCCGAACCCCGTTGGTGAAGGCATCGGACATTTCTTCGGTGCGATGCGTATCGATGGATTCAGAAAAAAAGAAGATTATTTTAATTCAATTGATACCTGGATCGAACGTTTCAAAAACGCAAAACGTATAGACGAAAATCAACCCGTAATTATACCCGGTGAACCCGAATTCGAAGCTGAAAAAATCAGACAAAAAGAAGGTATTACGCTTAATGAAAATGTGGTAAAAGATTTGGAAGAGTTAGCAGCAGAGATTGAATTAAGAATTAAGAATTAAGAGTTAAGAACGGTAAACTGCTAAGTTTAGCATTACATCGTTCTTAACTCTTAATTCTTAACTTTTAATTTCTAATTTATCCCTTTAAATATTCTACTCCAACGTATCTTATTCAAGAACGACTCATTCGCATCCCACGACATCCATATAAATAAGGCCTTACCAACAATTCTGTTCTCTGGTACAAAGCCCCAAAAACGTGAGTCTAATGAATTATGACGATTGTCTCCCATCATGAAATAATAATCCATTTTAAATGTATATGAATCTGCTTTATTTCCATTGATGTAAATACCATCATCTTTAATTTCTAATTTATTCTCTTCATAAACTTCAATTGCTCTACGATAGATTGCAATGTTGTTCATGTTCAAATCAATTTTCATGTCTTTTGCGGGTATTACTACCGGACCGAAATTGTCTTCGTTCCAACCTAATTTTGCATCATGCGGAAAAACATAATCTACAAACTGTCCGCGCATTCTATACGCCTCTTCTACACTTCTCACATTTGAGAATTTCGATAACTCTTCTTTCTGTGCTTTTGTTAATGTGAAAATATAGGATCCAGCTTCTGCTAATTGTCCGTATTCATAAATCTTGTAACCTGCTAATGATTTTTTGTTAAATCCAGTACCATCTGTTCTTACTAAATAACTTCCTTGCGCATCTACCGGAAATGATTCTGGCACTCCATTAATATGTACTTTGGTATCTATTACTGATAATGTATCACCTGCAATACCCACACATCTTTTAATGTAATTTTCTTGTTTATCTATCGGCCTGAAATCTTCCATCGGGTAGTTAAACACCACTACATCATTACGCTCTACTTTTCCTAAACCAGGTAATCTATAGTAAGGAAACTTAATCCACTCTAAATATGATTTTGTACCAATGATTGGCATTGTATGATGTGCAAAAGGAAATGATAATGGTGTTACTGGAGTACGTGCACCATAATTCACTTTACTTACAAATAAAAAGTCACCCACTAACAACGATCTTTCCATAGAAGGTGTTGGTATTGTAAAAGCTTCAATGAATAAACCTCTTATGATGGTCGCTGCAATGACCGCAAATACTAATGCATCTACCCACTCTCTCGTTGCAGATTTTTTCTTTTTGTTAGCTTTATTTTTTTGCCAAAATTTCCAGTTCATATATTTTATTTTACGAACGACAATAAATCGTTCATGTTGTAAATTCCTTTTTTACCATTAATCCATTCAGCTGCATTCACTGCTCCTGCTGCAAACCCAATTCTATTATGTGCAGTATGTGTAATCTCTATGGTATCAACTTCTGAATCATAATATACAGTATGTGTACCAGGCACAGCATCTTTTCTGATAGAACGAATTAATATGTCCGAACTTACATCATTCAAATTAATTTCAGCATGAGATTCTGTAACTATCTTGTTAACCCAGTTGTTTTTCTGCGGATGGTTCTTAATTATATGTTCTGCAGTTGTAATTGCTGTACCACTAGGTGCATCTAATTTTTGTGTATGATGAATTTCATCAATACTCACAGCATAATTAAAATCTTTCATGATACCAGCAATCATTTCATTGATCTTAAAAAATAAATTAACACCAATACTGAAATTCGTTGCATAAAACAATGCTGAATTTTTTTCTTTAATGTAATTACTAACTTCTTCGAAATGCTCATACCATGCAGTTGTTCCCACAACTACTGGTACTCCAGCATCTGCGCATTTCTTTACGTTTTCTAATACTGAGTGTGGTGTAGAAAATTCAATAGCAACATCCGCCTTAGAAAGATTTTCAGTAGTAAAATCTTCTAAGTTGTCGACTGTAATTTTCAATACAATCTCATGTCCTTTAGCTAAAGCAATCTTCTCGATTTCTTTACCCATTTTTCCGTATCCGATAATTGCTATTTTCATTATTTAAATCGTAAGGTTAAACTTAATCCGTTGACTGTCGACCACGAACCTGTTTGATAATTATTTATTTGTGGCAAAACCATTGGCTGAACTCTCAATGTAAGATCGTCACTGATGTCGAAATTATAGAACTGTGCGTAAACGTATGCATCTATAATATTCGCTGCATAAACTAATACTAATCCGATCGCAGAAAAATCTCTATTTCTTCTATAAAAATCTTTTAATGTGATAAGATTCTGTACAGTATACAAGCCTGCAAATTCAGAATTAGTTGTAGATGATGTATCTGAATCTAATTTATAAGCTTTTAAATATTTTTGATAGTTATTATTGTTCCATACTATTGAATATACTAATGCTCCAGCTCCTGCATAAATTATCGGAACCTTCCATGCTTGTTTGTTATACACCTGTCCTAGACCAGGTAGCATCGCCGATAAATTTGCTGCTTTGTTTGCAGAATGTGGGTTTACAAGAAGTACGCTAGAATTTACGCTATCTGTTTGCTGTGCAATAGAGTTAAAGCTCCATATCAATAGCAATAGAACAAACAAATACTTACTCATTTTACCAATCTAACATTTCTAAAATTCTATTCAAGTCATCAGTTGATAAGAACGGAATATTGATAGAGCCCTTACCTTTATCGTCGGCTTTAATCAATACTTTATTACCAAATTTTGAACTTAAATCATCTTGAATTTTTTGGTATTCAAAATTATTTCTCAAAGTTTTTCCGTTGCTAGATGTAGTTGAACCTTGATCTTTTTTAGTACCATGTTGTAATGATCTTACAAGATCTTCTACTTTACGAACCGATAAATCTTTGGTTAGAATTTCTTTGAAAACATATAATTGTTGATCTACATTTTCAACGTTCACCATTGCACGTGCATGGCCCATAGAAATTTGCTGATCACGAATTGCTGCTTGAATTATTGGAGGTAATTTTAACAATCGTAAATAGTTAGTAACCGTTGTTCTGTTTTTACCAACTCTAGTTCCTAATTCTTCTTGATTTAATTTACATTCTTCAATCATTCTCTGAAAGCTTATAGCAACTTCCATTGCATTTAAATTTTCACGTTGAATGTTTTCAATCAATGCCATCTCGATCATCTCTTGATCGTTGGCAGTTCTAATGTATGCAGGTACTTCTTTTAAGCCAGCTAATTTACTCGCTCTTAATCTACGTTCACCTGATATTAATTGATATGAATTTGCACTTAATCTTCTTACAGTTAATGGCTGTATGATACCTTGTACTTTTATAGAATCAGCAAGTTCTTGTAAAGCTTGCTCTTCAAAATTATCTCTAGGCTGATAAGGGTTCGCCTCAATTTGCTCAATCGGAATTGCAGAAATTGTATTCACTGCAGCTACTGCTGTTTGATTTGATAAAGTTGCTTCAGGTTTTGAATTCGCCTGATCTTTATCACTCAATAATGCTCCAAGACCTTTGCCTAAAGCGTTTCTTTTTACTGCACTACTCATTGTTCTCTGCTTTTAACTCTTCTTTCGCTAATCCGTTTTTCACCAAAATCTCTTTGGCTAAATTCAAGTAATTGATTGCTCCCTTGCTTGTTGCATCGTGCATAATCACAGATACTCCAAAACTTGGTGCCTCACTTAATCTTGTATTTCTTTGTATGATCGTATCAAATACTAAATCTTGGAAATGTGTTTTCACCTCTTCTACCACTTGGTTCGATAATCTTAAGCGAACATCGTACATCGTTAATAAAATACCTTCGATTTGTAAATCCGGATTCAATCTTGTCTGTACAATTTTTATGGTGTTCAATAATTTACCTAAACCTTCTAATGCGAAGTATTCGCATTGCACCGGAATAATTACTGAGTTCGCTGCTGTTAATGCATTGATTGTAATTAAACCTAATGATGGTGAACAATCTATAATGATGAAATCATATTGATCTTTAATTTTCGCAAACACCTCTTTCATTTTGTGCTCACGATCTACCAAATTGATCATCTCAATTTCAGCACCCACTAAGTCAATATGTGCCGGTAATAAATCTAAATTCGGTGTGCTGGTCTCTAATATCGCCTCTCTTGGCTCAATATTGTTGATGATGCACTCGTATATACTTGCCTTAATCTCACGCGGATCATAACCGATACCCGATGTAGCGTTTGCCTGCGGGTCAGCATCTACCAATAAGGTCTTATACTCTAACACTGCTAAACTTGCCGCCAAGTTAATCGATGAAGTAGTTTTGCCTACTCCTCCCTTTTGATTTGCTAATGCAATGATTTTACCCATATTTCTTATTTCCTGTATTTAATAAAAACCTAAAAAACTTTGAAATTCGCGAGATTTTAGGGTTTTTACAGATTTGCTAAAATACGAATCTTTTAAACATTCGGAAAGGCTTTGTGTTATTAATACTTATTTAAATATCGATGATCACTTTAGTTTCAGGAACCAATAGACCCAATAGCAGAACTAGCTTATTAACAAATTATTATAAAAAAGAATTAGAGAAAAAAGGTGTTGATGTTCAAACCATTTACCTTCAAGATTTACCAGCAAACATCATTGAATCAGATCTTTATGGTAAACGCTCTACAGAATTCGAGAAAATTCAAGAATTAGTTACTCAAAGTACTAAATTCATTTTCGTTGTACCAGAGTACAATGGTAGTTTCCCAGGTATTCTGAAATTATTTATCGACGCTTGTCGTTTCCCAGAGAGCTTTAAATATAAAAAAGCCGCTTTAGTAGGGCATTCAACAGGTAAATATGGTAATATTAGGGGTATAGAGCATTTTACGGGGGTGTGTAATTACATCGGACTTAACGTGATGCCCTTAAGAATACATATACCATATATTCAAAATGAACTAAATGAGGCAAATGAATTATTCAAAGAAGACACTGTGAAGTTTACTCAACAGCAAATCGATGAATTTATCAATTTCTAATTGGCTAATTGCTCCCAAGCTTCATTTTCAAATCCGTAATAAAACTGATTAACCTGCAATATTTCTGCAATGATCTCCAATGTATCTACTAACCTAGGTCCTGATCTATTGAAATAAGCATTACCATCAGCAATAAATACATGTCCCTTTTGCACGGCTTTCAATTCATTCCAAATTGCATTGCCTTGCAAAACATGCATCTCTGATTTTATTTTTTGCATATCAAATCCGCATGCCGCAATGATAATTCCATCGGGGTCAGCTTCTTTCAACTGTTGCCAGTCTATGTATTTTGATTTCTCGAATGCTTCAGATAATAAAGCTTTTCCACCAGCATAATTAATCAGCTGGGGCGTCCAATGCCCTGCAGACATTAAGGGTTCCATCCATTCAATACAAACAATTTCAGGTCTGTGTTTCACAAACTTTACTTTGTGTTTGACGATTTCAATACGATCATTTAAATCTTCGATTAAAGTGTCTGTATTTATTGATAAGCTATCTCCTACTCTTTTTATATCTGTCAAAACATCTTCTATACTCGAAGGGTGTAATGAAATAATTTCTACTTCTCTACCCAAAAGCTCATTTAATTTAGACTGTAAATCATCAACGTGAATGGCGCAAACTTCGCACTGGTCTTGAGTAATGATAAGATCCGGATTTAATGATTTAATTAAATCAAAATCAAGCTCGTATAATGATAATGCATTTTCAATTTTTTGCTTTACCATAGAATCAATTTCGGCACTACTCAAAGTGCTATCAATATTAGCTTTGGTACAAACAGGTAAGTTTATTATTTCTTGCGGATGATCACATTCATGTGAGATGCCTACTAAATTTGAATCTGCGCCAATAGCCACTACAATTTCAGTTGCAGAAGGCAAGAGCGAGATTATTCTTTTATTAATCATACAAATACTTTACTTTGCGAAAGTAATAAATTATGAGAAGTACTTTTTACTTGTTTTGTTTTATTCTGATTTTATTGGGTTTCAGCTCTTGCAATAATGAGCGTACCGATGAAAAAAGATATTTTAGATTGAATATGGATGTTGGGGTAACTTCATTAGACCCTGCATTTGCTCGTAATCAAATGAACGTTTGGTGTGTCAACCAATTGTTCAACGGACTAACACAATTAGATAGTCAATTAAAAGTAAAACCTGCTATCGCTAAGTATTGGGATGTTAGCGATGAAGGCACTCTCTACACTTTTCATTTAAGAAACGATGTTTACTTTCATGATCATAAATTATTTGAAAATGGTAAAGGTCGTAAAGTTGTAGCGAGTGATTTTGTATATTCATTTAATAGAATTATAAGTCCGAAAACCGCCTCTTCAGGTGCCTGGATATTCAATGATAAAGTCACAGACTCTACTGCATTTTATGCATTAAACGATTCTACATTTTGCATAAAATTAAGTAAGCCCTTCCCTGCATTTATCTCATTACTTTCAATACAATATTGCTCAGTTGTACCACGTGAAATTTGTGAGTACTACGGCAAAGATTTTAGAAACAATCCGGTAGGTACAGGCCCCTTTAAGTTTGCATATTGGAGAGAATCAGAAGTAATGTGTTTCTTGAAAAATGAAAATTATTTTGAGAAAGAAAATAATAAACGATTACCATTGATTGATGCGGTAAAAATTACATTCATCAATGATAAACAAACTGCATTCTTAGAATTTCTAAAGGGCAATTTAGATTTCTTCTCTGGCATCGATGGCTCCTATAGAAACGATGTACTTACTAAGAACGGAGAATTAAAAGAAAAGCATAAAGACAAATTCAGATTAGTAAAATCACCTTATTTAAATACCGAGTATCTAGGAATGCTAGTTGATTCTAATTTAAGCATTGTGAAAAATTCTCCATTGAAAGACAGAAGAATTAGACAAGCTATCAACTATGCTATTGATCGAAAAAAAATGATCAAGTATTTACAAAACAGTATTGGTATACCCGGACATTCAGGCTTTCTACCGAAAGGGATGCCAGCTTATGATGATAAGCTTATTAAAGGCTATAGCTACGACCCAGAAAAAGCAAAAGCATTATTGAAAGCTGCGGGCTACCCTGATGGTAAAGGCTTAGCAGAAATTACATTGAATACTACCTCTACTTATCGCGACTTAATTGAGTTTGTTCAAAGTGAATTAAATAATATCGGTATAAAGGCAAAAGTAGAAGTACATCAAGGCTCGAGTTTAAGAGAATTAATTGCAAAAAATAATGTAAACTTTTTCAGAGGTTCATGGATTGCTGATTACCCAGATGCTGAAAATTATTTAGCAGTTTTCTACTCTAAAAACTTCGTACCTAATGGTCCGAATTACACCCACTACTCTAACAAAAAATTCGATGCATTATTCGAACAATCATTTTATGAGAATAATGACAGCGTTCGATTTAGCATGTATCAAGAGATGGAAAACATGGTTTTAGAAGATGCGCCAATGGTTATATTATATTACGACCAATCGGTACGCTTACTTCCGAAAAACGTTCATGGCTTACCGAGCAATGCTTTGAATATACTAGATTTAAAGAGAGTTTATAAGAACTAAAATCTACTTTCAAGCATTTGATAAAAGGTCGATTTTGCTTCGGCTTTATTCGCCCAATCGTAAGGTATTACACAAGTAGCATTTAAATAGAAATCTACCTCTTCCATCGAATCTAGGGTCGATAAATGTGCAATTACTTTATTGAAATCTTTTTCATCTCCATTAAACAATTGTTGAATGAATAATATTTTTTCATTCAATGAAAAAGTAATTTCACGATTGAAGTAATTATTTTTTAATACATCAGCGATAGAATGCTCTTTGACTTGAGCACTTAATTTCTGATGTAAAGTTTGTTCTTCAGAGATAGATTCTTCGATAGTTGCCTCAACAGGTTTTTGCACTTGAACTTCAGAAATATGCATATGCAAATCATCCATGCTATGTGATTGTTGAGGAGTTTGTACAGGAATTTCTTCAACAATAACATTTTCTACTACTTCATTTTTCGAACTAGAGGCATCAGACTCTAATAGATATCTTTTCAATAAAGTAGATTGCTCTGTTAAGTAACGAATGTTCGATAAATAATTTTCAACCTCTAGTTCAGTAATTTGATAATCATTTCTTAACCATGAGCTAGTAATCTGTTGTAACTCATCAGTAATGATTGCAATTTTATCGATATATACCTGTTTGTTCATATTAATTTCTTAAGGTAAATATACATTAATGAGCTTTCAGTTTAGAATATTTTTGTATTTTCAAGCATTAAATTACTATGAGCTTATTTAACGAACCATTTCAAAGAAAGCAATTAAACAGAGGAAGTATAGAAGTTATCTGTGGTTCAATGTTTTCTGGCAAGACAGAAGAATTGATACGTAGATTACGTAGAGCCGAGATTGCGAAATTTGCTGTTGAAATATTTAAGCCAGCTATCGATACTCGATACGATGACAAAGCCATAGTGTCTCACGATTTAAATTCTATTCAATCAACACCAGTAACCAGTTCAGAATCTATTCTATTATTATCAAACAATGTGCAAGTAGTTGGTATCGACGAAGCACAATTTTTTGATGATGAATTACCTTCGGTATGTGTAAAGTTAGCAGCGAAAGGTATAAGGGTACTAGTAGCCGGATTAGATATGGATTATATGGGGCAACCCTTCGGACCAATGCCCAACCTTATGGCAATTGCAGAGTATGTTACCAAGGTACAAGCAGTATGCGTGCAATGTGGTAATTCAGCAAGTCATTCATACCGCAAAATCGAAAACGACAACCAAGTGATGTTGGGAGAGAAAGAGAGTTATGAGCCGAGGTGCAGGATATGTTTTAATTTGGGGAAGTAGCGGTCAATTTGAGATTT
>JACCEA011419224.1_pt1 | contig 16600 bp, 10 predicted proteins | sample 7449851 | NCBI WGS metagenome assembly JACCEA01 (sample SAMN15323453, study PRJNA562643) | freshwater metagenome | isolation source: river surface water | place: USA:Blue River Watershed | collected 2017-08-18 | reverse complement strand
GGAGCAACAGGAGCTACTGGTGCTGAGGGAGCAACAGGTGCTACTGGTGCTGAAGGTGCCACAGGTGCCACTGGTGCCACAGGTGCTACTGGTGCTGAAGGTGCTACAGGTGCTGAAGGTGCCACAGGTGCCACAGGTGCTGAAGGTGCCACAGGTGCCACAGGTGCTGAAGGTGCCACAGGTGCTACTGGTGCTGAAGGTGCCACAGGTGCAACTGGAGCAACTGGAGCCACTGGGTTTGGTGCAACAGGTCCTACAGGCAGTCAAGGTATGACTGGTACTACAGGTGCAACAGGAGCAACTGGATTTGGAGCAACAGGTGCAACGGGCCCTACTGGTGTGACAGGTTCCACTGGTGCAACTGGCTTTGGTGCAACAGGGCCTACAGGCCCTGCAGGAGGACCTACTGGTCCTACAGGTCCTACCGGATTTACAGGCATGACTGGTCCCACAGGTGCAACCGGTGTTGGACAAACCGGTCCTACTGGTGCTACAGGTGTTACAGGTCCTACCGGTCATTTTGGCGCTAGTTCCGACCAACTCCTCAGTATTACACGCACTAATAACTCATCCTACACATCCATAAAAACCGATGCCTTCTTGGGTGCAACGATTACCAACAATACAGCTCAATTGGGTGTATCATTTAACTCTGTAAATGGTCGGTTCACTGTTTCTGAAGACGGATTTTACATGTTTAATCCCATGTTAATTGTAGATCCCCAACAAACAGCTCAAGTTGTTACATTTACAATTGAACGCAATGGCACATCAGTATATTCTTATGATATGCGTATTTATGGTTCAAATACTGTTGCACCTGCCCCTGTTCCTTTGCCTATTTTCCTGCAAATGACAGTAGGACAGTATGTGAATGTATTTTATACAGCATCTGCGGGAACTCGTGTGAATGCCGGCACAACTATGAATATTTCTCGGCTCTCCACAGGTCCTACAGGTCCCACAGGTGGTGGCACTGGTGCCGGTATCGGTGCAACTGGTGCATATTACTCTGATTACCTTTATTGGAGTGGAACGGAGTGGACTGTTGGAAGTTCCACAATTCACATTGGTTCCGAGGCGGGTTTAACAGCCCAGGAAACTTCGGCGATTGCAATTGGTTACCAGGCTGGCTATGATCATCAGGGAACATCTAATACAGTCTATCCTAATTACAGTTCTCCTACAATTGCAATTGGTTACCAGGCCGGTTACTCTAGTCAACAGGTAGGTGCTGTTGCAATTGGTACCTCAGCTGGTTATTCCTCGCAAGGCATGGTGGCCGTGGCCATCGGTGATTATGCGGCTAAAGATTTTCAGGGAATTGGCGCAGTGGCTGTAGGGCCTTCGGCCGGTCTCAGTTTCCAGGGGAAGGGATCCGTAGCCATTGGTGATACGACAGCAATTTATAATCAGGGTTCCAACAGTGTGGCAATTGGTCCTCTTGCGGCGTATTTTTCCCAAGAATCATCGGCTGTTGCCATCGGTGATGGGGCTGGCAGGTCCTCACAAGGGTACCAGTCAGTAGCAGTAGGTTCTGCGGCGGGCTATTACCTACAGAGTTCCTACAGTGTGGCTGTGGGTGCCAATGCGGGTTTCTGGGATCAGGGAGCTCGTGCAACCGCAGTGGGTAATTCGGCAGGCTTTTCCTCCCAATCCGAATATGCGGTTGCTGTTGGACAAGGTGCTGGTGCTTGGTATCAGGCTGAGGCTGCCATTGCCCTCGGTAATACTGCCGGTTATTCCTCACAAGGGTTTGAGGCCATAGCAATTGGTGTTGAGGCGGGTATGAGCAATCAGGGTTCCAATGCCATTGCGATTGGTTCCAGGGCGGGCATGGAAAGCCAGGCTCCCAACAGTATCGTCCTGAATGCATCGGATATAGCTCTCAATGGCGCTACTGCATCAGCCTTGTACATTAATCCTATTCGGATTGACAATGCGTATGGAAGTGGATATCTGACATGGAATTCAACTACCAAGGAAGTTACATGGAATTCAAGTGGATCTGGAGGTGCTACTGGACCAACTGGACCAACTGGTGAAGCTGGTGTTACTGGACCAACTGGTGAAGCTGGTGTTACTGGACCAACTGGTGAAGTTGGTGCTACTGGACCAACTGGTGAAGTTGGTGCTACTGGACCAACTGGTGAAGCTGGTGCTACTGGACCAACTGGTGAAGCTGGTGTTACTGGACCAACTGGTGAAGTTGGTGCTACTGGCGAAACAGGTGCTACTGGACTAACTGGTGAAGTTGGTGCTACTGGACCTACTGGAGCAAATGGATTAAACGGTGCATTTACTGTTGGATGGACTTATGCAAATGATCCTATAACTGCTAATGAAACATTTTCCGCAAACACTAGCAATGTAAATAGCATATCTTCTTTTGATTTTGCATACACATCTTACCAAGGAATTAATAGCGAGTTTTTCTTCAATAAATTAACTGATTGGGTTCTTACACAAGGAAATGTTGCAACATTAACATTCACTGATGTGAGTAATGCGGTTATTTATGGAACATATTCGGTTACAAGCATAACATATTCAGGATCTCCCTTACAAAAATATACTGTTGCAGTTAGCTTTGTGTCTGGAAGTGCGGGATCACTTACTATTGGCAATAATTGTGTGTTTTCTTTTGCATTCAATGGACCAACAGGAGCTACTGGAGATGTAGGAACAACAGGTGCTACAGGTCCAATAGGTGAAGTAGGAGCTACTGGTGCTGAGGGTGTAACAGGACCTACTGGGGAAGTCGGTGCAACTGGTGCTACAGGACCTACAGGTCTCCTTTCAATTTCAGGCCAACAATACAGTGATTACATTTTCTGGGATGACATTAACTCAGTATGGGCAACGGAAGGATCTACAATTCACATTGGTCAATATGCCGGTGTGAATGGGCAAGGTCTAGGAGCCGTAGCCATTGGCTCCGATGCAGGCAATTACTATCAATCCACTTATTGTATTGCAATTGGTCAAGAGGCCGGTTTTGAATACCAGGGTGCCTACAATCCCGTCTATCCTAACTATAGCTCTCCCACAATTGCAATTGGTTACCAGGCGGGGTATTCTAGTCAGCACACGGGAGCTGTGGCAATAGGTACCTCGGCCGGTTATTCCTCACAGGGTATGGTGGCCGTTGCAATTGGTGATTATGCAGGCAAGGATTTCCAGGGCACTGGTGCTGTAGCCATCGGTCCTTCTGCCGGTCTGAGTTTCCAAGGCAAGGGCTCCGTGGCCATCGGTGATACGACTGCCATCATGTTCCAGGGTTCCAACAGTGTGGCTATTGGTCCTCTAGCTGGCTTTGAGTCTCAGGGTTCCTCTGCTGTTGCGATCGGTGATGGTGCAGGCCGCTCATCCCAGGGCTATCAGAATGTGGCAATTGGTTCGGCAGCAGGCTATTATCTCCAGAGTTCCTATAGTGTGGCTGTGGGTGCTAATGCGGGTTTCTGGGATCAAGGTGCTCGCGCCACTGCTGTAGGTAACTCAGCTGGCTTTTCCTCCCAATCGGAATATGCGGTTGCTGTTGGACAAGGTGCTGGTGCCTGGTATCAGGCTGAGGCTGCCATTGCCCTCGGTAATACAGCTGGTTATTCCTCACAAGGGTTTGAGGCCATAGCAATTGGTGTAGAAGCGGGTATGAGTAACCAGGGTTCCAATGCAATTGCCATTGGTTCCAGAGCTGGTATGACTGGCCAAGCTGCCAACAGTATTGTGCTGAATGCCAGCGATATCGCCTTGAATGGCACAACTGCCTCAGCACTCTACATCAATCCCATTCGTGTGGATAATGCTTTTGCGGATGGTTACTTGACCTACAATTCCACGACAAAGGAGGTAATCTACAACGCCGGTGGATCCATTGCAAGCAGTGACCCTGCTGTGCTTCTATATTCTCTTAGTACAACCACCGGTATGCAATATGGCGGAAGCACCTACACACTGGCCTGCACAGAGGCCGAGGAATCTCTGGGTGGTCTAACGGGATATGATGCAGCAACTGGCCGATTCACAAATACTACCTCGCGGATTATGTCGGTGCTTGTGGAGGCCCAGATTGCCGCTGAACAGGGCAACTGGTCCGTGGACTTCCGTAAATACAATGGGACAGTGGATGCCTCCGCCTGGACTTCCTACATCAATGGAACAAACTATGTGAATTCCTTCACTCATTCTGTAATTCTGCGGCCGGCCGATTATGTGTATGTGAATTACGCGATCATAGGACCTTCCACATTTACCCTGAGCTCCCAACAAACTCAACTCCAATTTACGAGGCTCTAAATAGAAAAGTATGGCCGATCCGGCAATTTATGCAAACAGTTTTACAGTTATAGGACCAACAGGCGAACATGTTGGTGCTATGACATCCCTTAATGGGAAAGTGATAATAACGAACTTTGACGGCTCTTCCGGCTCAACAGGACCGACTGGTGATATGGGATCAACTGGAAATAGTGGATCCACTGGTGCAACTGCCCATCACCTATTTTGGCATTGTATATGCAGGTGATAACTCCACAACTTACACAATCACCTTACAGGACTCCGCGAATACGGTCGTGCATACTTTTTCAATAGGAACACCGGCACTTTCCAACACGAAATATCTTTATGAATTAGTGTTGGGAACACCGATTACTAAGAGCTCCTAGCGTCTCTTAAGCGGTGTATTAGGAACTAATCCTACTAACAAAACTATGACTGTATATACTATTATGATTGGATGTAATTAAAATAGCATGGAAGGAATAGAAACTTCATGTCTACTTTCTATGCACAAGAGTTTAATGTCCTCGGACCAACAGGCGACCTTGTTGGTACGATAACAACTAGTGGAAACAAAATAAATATAACTAACTTTGATGGTCCTTCCGGCGCAACTGGACCTACAGGTCCTGCTGGATCGGCATCTGGCACAGGGGCCACTGGGCCTACTGGTCCTGAATTTCTAACAACCGGTTCAGCATATGGTGATTACCTGTTTTGGAGTACAAACACCTGGATTGCAGGGACTTCCGAAGTAAACATTGGTGCAGATGCGGGCAAAGTGAATGGAGGTGCTCGTAGAATTGCAATTGGTGTGCAAGCGGGTGAAAGCAATCAGGGTGGTTCTGCAATCGCCATTGGATTCAATGCGGGTAGAACAGATCAAACTGCGTTAGCTGTTGCAATGGGCATAAGTGCCGGTGAATCCACACTCGGTAATAGTGCCATAGCCATTGGTGCCTATGCTGGTCAGTATGGAAAAAATGCAACAGGGAATATTGCAATCGGTTGGTATGCTGGAAATGCAATGCAATCCCAGAGTGGCATTGCAATTGGCCAAGAAGCTGCCTACATTGAGCAACAGCAATTTGCAACAGCCCTTGGGTTTCAGGCTGGTAATTCTAACCAGGGAGCCAATGCCGTTGCTATCGGATTCCAGGCAGGTGCTAGTAGCCAACATGCCAATACAATTGTAATAAATGCCCAAAACACCGAACTAAATACTACACAGTCTGACAGTGTATTTATGGCTCCTGTGCGTGCCGATGCAACACCATTAACTGTTTTATTTTACAATTCAATAACGAAGGAGATAACATATGGTGCAGGAGGTGCTGGAGCTACAGGAGCTACAGGAGCCAATGGATCAACAGGGGCTACTGGCCCGACAGGAGCTACAGGTTCCACAGGAAGTATAGGTTCTGCTGGAGCTACAGGACCCACAGGACCCACAGGCAGTTCAGGTGCTACTGGAGCTGCAGGCGATACAGGTGCTGAGGGAGCAACAGGCACAGCGGGCATTAATGGGGCCATTTCCTCTCGTTGGAGCTTCAGTGCAGGAAGTGTGCCCCCACAAGCTAATAATTTTTATTCTCAAAATAGCGGATTTTCTACAGAAACCAGCACTCCCAACATTACTGTTATACAATTTAATGATACCGATCAATTTGGAAATAATACAAATGGCCTAGCACAAGTGCTTGATACTGCCATTTCTGGCAGTAAAATATATGTAAGTGTAAGTGACCAAGCAAATGCAGCCAATACATATTTATACGAAGTTACGGATGTAAATGTGGGTAGTGGTTCGTGGGATATTGCTGTAACACCTCTGGCAGGTGCAACATATGATGTGTCTGTGCCGGATCAAATTGTATTTAGTTTTTCTATTGGAGGAGGTGCAACAGGAGCAACTGGCATCGGTTTTGCGCCGCGCACATTTACATCCGATGATGTACCTACAAATCTTGTAGTTGGCGACGGTCCTACACAATTTGGTGTAAACTCAGATCCTCAGGCATGGGCAGATGGTCAATATGTAACTTTCTCGGACCAAAACTCGGATGTTGTATATACAGGTCAGCTATATACTGTATTTATTACAGCAAATATTTGGGCGTTTGGATTAACACAAATTACAGCTGTATCCGGTAGTTCAGTGGCTCCACTATCCTCCAATTGGCTTATGGAGTTTGCAGCAGCACCAGCGGGACCTACAGGACCTACAGGTGATCAAGGTCCTCAAGGAGATACTGGTCCACAAGGGGATCCAGGCCCACAGGGTGATCCTGGTTTGCAGGGAGATCCAGGTCCACAGGGACTACAAGGCGATGCTGGTCCACAGGGACCACAAGGAGATCCTGGTGTGCAAGGAGTGGATGGTGCAACCGGACCCACTGGACCCACTGCCCAAATTTCCAACATATCCTCTACCCGCGTCTTAACCGCCGTAGATGACGGAACAGTCCTTGCCGAGACGAATCTGACCTTTGATGGATCCACGCTCTTCGCGGCAGCCAACATCGTGCCTACTACTGATAACATCTACACACTCGGAACTTCCACACAACGCTGGAATCACCTCTTTGTCGGCCCAGGTTCCATAAGCATTGGTGATGCCGTGTTGGGAGCTACTGGAACCGCCATCACTGTATCCGGAAGTATTTTGCCACCTGCAAATGGTGAGTACAGTCTTGGAGCCACTGGAACACGATGGAAAGATATCTACGTGGAATCGGGATCACTGAAGATCGCTGGACCTACTGGCGCCACACAAGATGCTACACTCGGATCCGATCTTGCTGGAATTGCCTATACAGAACTCGGATTTGCATCCCCCTTCGTGAATGTTGGACCCGCGATTAGCACAACGCAAGCAGTCGGTGGCTGGAAAATAGGACCCACTGGAACTGTTGGGACTACCGGATTTGATTTAATTGTTCAAGAAAATACCTTTGCAGGCCCTACAGGTCCCGCCTACTCCCTCATCAAAAATCCGGTTGCCAAAGCACTTGGTCATGTTCTCACAGTTGATATTGTAAATGGAAGCGATTCCACAGCTGCCACATATCCCTACACATATCCATTCCAAACGATAACAAATGCGCTGGCTACTGCCATAAGTGGTGATACAGTATTTGTATATCCTGGCACCTATAATGAATCCATTGCCATTCCTTCAGGAGTGGCCCTGCGTGGAATCAATGTACATACAGTCATTGTGCAAAAAACCGGTGTTACTACAAACACAACACTTGTGACTCTCAATTCCAATTGTCGCATTGAAGATCTTACAATGAACCTAACATCAGCGACGAATGGAGTTGTTCTTAAAGGCATTGATGTTGTTGGAGATGCCGCAAAAACCTCCAAGATTCGCACCGCCGTTGTTAATGTATCCTCTACCGCAACAGGCACAGCATCCGTGTATGGTATATATTCTGCTGGCACTTCTGTAATCACATATGGCAGTTCTGACACAATTCGGTCATGCACAGTAAATGTAGGATATTCTGGAACTGGTGGGATAGCCCGTGGCATTTATGTAGCCGGTGCAAATAGATTCTGCACTCGTGATGTAAATATTTATGTGCATGATACCATATTTCCAACAAATGAAAACATAATAGGTGTGGAGACGGCACATGCATCCGCAATTGCACAATTGAAAACCACTTCTGTATACGGAGCAAAGGCGGATATATCCCAGACTCTGGGCACAATTATAATTGGAAGTGGTGTAGATTTAGTCAATAATAGCGCAAATAGTCGTGGATTTACGGTAGATTCCAATCCTGCAACAATTACCTTTGGAGCAGTTGGAAATTTTAAATCCAATGTGCTTACACCGAATGGATATTTACTACCAGGGACATTGCCAACCTCTGCAGTCGTTTCTGATATTTGTCACATTCCCTTCTATAAAACTACTATTGTGCATGCATGCGATTTCGCAACAACTATTCCTTTTACAGGCGGCGATCATACACATATAACCATTGTGAAATATAACTCGTCATACACAACCTCAACACAAATGTACACCGTGGAATTAAATGCAACAAGTAGTCTTGTTTATGTGGATGGTGTATCATCTTTTACATTTTATGAAGGAGATAATTTATCTGTGAATTTATCCACGAATGTAACGACAACAAATGTCAATGCAGTTCAGGCAAAACTCTATCTTTATTAGAATGGCGGCACAGATCTATGCATCTAATATTGCAATACTTGGTCCTACAGGCATTGTAGGGACTATTTCAGGTTCGGCGGATCATATTATGATTCCGAACCTGCTTGGAGGGGCTACAGGACCTACAGGTGCTCTGGGTCCCACGGGACCCTACGGATTTACAGGATTTACGGGTCCAACTGGTGAACAAGGTCCCACAGGTCCCACAGGTCCCACAGGTGCGATTGGCATACAAGGATCTACTGGTTCTGTTGGCTCCACAGGTCCCACAGGAAACCAAGGAGCAACAGGCACCATGGGTCCAACAGGTGCCACCGGCACCCAAGGCCATACTGGTCCCACGGGCAGCCAAGGACCCACAGGGACAGGCGCCAATGCTGCCGCAACCGTCTATGCCAACTCCATCAATAGTGTTGTCGTTATCACAATCCTTACAGCCTCCTCCGCAATCTATGGCGGATCCGGCAATTTCGTAGCCATTCCCGAGTCCACCAATTACAATCCTTCAGCTTACGGATATGTTCTGACCGCTGCCCATGTGGTAGTGGATCCAGGCACAAACCAGATATGCAATGACATTTGGATCCATACCACTTATCCAACCAACATTTCCTACAAAGTCAATGGCACCTCTGTGCGCGTTATGGGTGTAGATAAAATTGCCGATGTGGCCCTGTTACGCATTGACGGTGCCTCCTTTCCCCCGCTATCCTATAAAGACTCCCGCAATGCCCTATCCGTTGGGGATCCTATCAATATTATTGGTTACCCCCTACTGGATGACATACAGTCTATAACCCGTGGTGTTGTTCGCGACTACAAGTTTTCTGATAGTTCCACACCCGAGTCTATTTTTACAGATGCCTCCATTTATGGCGGTAACAGTGGTGGTCCCGTAATTGCGGATGATGGATATCAAGTCGGTATATTGTCATGGGGTCTCAGTGGACTTGAAAATATGAATGGCGCAGTTGCCTCTTACTTGTTTAAGCCCATAATACAATATTTTTGCGATAATTATGCTGGATCCCCCGTAAATTTTCCCAAAGGATATCTAGGCATCAATTACGCCTATGTGGATGCAACACTTCCCATGTTTTATAGCAATCGCGTGATTGAGGGTATTCGCATAACTGGATTTGATCCGACTGTGCCCAAAAACTTCAATTTCTATGACATAATTACCCAGATAGGTGCCGAACGAATTGGACAACTCAACTCGCAATATCCTTTCTTCACGGCGGTACATCTCACGCGCCCAACATCCACCCTGCAAGTTAAATATATTTCTTTCGTGAGTTCCACAAATTCCTACAATGCAACCGAAAGTTCCACTATTGTAACGGCATCGGTATTCAATCCGGCAGCGGATGTCCTATTTTCATCCTATCATTCCAAACCGCTCCCGTGGCCTGAGGGTGTTTCATTCCCTACAAACTCTTCCACCTAATCAAACGCCCATTCACCATGGAGTATCCCCGGCCGAATTGGACAGCATCCATAGCTTCCAACATTGATATCTCAGGTGCTCCCTCTCTTGCCGTAGGGCCCGCCGACGAAGTGTATTTTGCCGTGGCCGCAACAGGCACATTCGGCACTCTGGTACCCACAAGCACCTATGATATAGTTGTAGGATGTTATGGTGGTGACGGAACGCTCCAATGGTTATTTCGCGACTCCTCACTTGTGAGCGGGTCCAATGATTCACAGCCCCAGTTAGTTCTCGGACTCAGTGGTGAAGCTTATCTCGCTTTTGTTACCCCTGGGGCGATTCCAGGTCGCAGTAACGGTGCCGATGTTCCCAGTCTATGTGGGAATTGTGGGGCTACCGCGGGACGCCAAGACATTGTCTTAGCACGCCTGGATGGCGTAACAACCGCCACCCCTTCCTCGCTTCCAACAGTTGCCTGGCGCGTCCAAGATGCTTACCTGAATTCGTGTAATAACGAGACGGCTCTTCGTCTGCATTTTGATCGTGTTGGAAATCAACTATTCATTGTATATCAAACAAGTGGCGCAACACTCTGTAATGTGGCTGTGGGTACACCGAATGTAGTTGTGGTAGCCTTTGCACCTGCAGGGTTTTTAACCTGGTCCTATCAGGATGCTCTTATGAATTCCACGGGTTCCAACACAGCTCCTGCTATCGCCACCGATTCCTTGGGGGGTGTGTATATGGCCTATGAACATACTGCCGCGGTGGCGGGCGGAGGTGCTATGCAGGGAGCCAAGGATGTAGAGGTCGTGCGGCTTCGGTTGGAGGGGTCGCCTGTGCGTGTGGTGCGCGACTGGATCCTTTCAGCCACGGTGAACATTAATTCCACGGGCACAAATGCACAACCGGCACTTGCCTGCGACATTTCCCGAAATATTGTGTATTTAGCATTTACGGCGACGGCCGCCGTTCCTGGCGGCCAAAAAACCGCCACAGGTTCCGATATTGTGTTTGCGTCTATCAACAGGAACGGAACCCTGAATTGGCTTCTGCAACAACCGGAATATAATGAGGTTACCTACAGGTATTCCTCTATTGATGCGCCCCTTTTATCGCTTGATGAGTATGGCAATGTATTTATGGCGGCCCATGCAGTCAATGAAATCACCGGAAATGACCAGATTGTTATGATAAAAATAAATCCAGGCACAGAGACTGGTTGGTATTTTCGCATAGATTTGGCGAATGTCTATCGCTCCTACATCCCCGCCGCGGATTATGAGACGCCGTTTCAGGCTGTGTTGGCAACCTCGGCGTATTCGGTGCCAGGAATCACTATTTATGCGGGCCAGCTATATGTTGGATTTGTGCGATATGCTACAGCAACCCTGTATATTGTGGGACTTGCGCAACCCCTCAACTATCTGGAATACAATGCACAAGAATATATGCGATCCTTTACGGGTATTTGTTCCTCGGTGCGGTCCGTGTAAAAAACGGGACTATTTACGATTCACGACTCACGATTACTGCCAACGGTCCATAATTTCGCAAAGAGTTGCGAGCAAACGGGCACCGGAATCCTCCCAACTCGTGCCAAACACCACAACACTTACATACTCCTCCACCAAGAATGGAAAGATCTCGTCGCATGTTTGAAACATCTGACAAGGTCCACTTACTTCCGGAATGTGCTGAATTCCGAGGCCACCAGAACGGGCTAGCCAATACAGATTCGCCTTCTTGAGACCCTCAATCTCCTCATAGGATCGTTCGCGCTCCAATGGCACAATGCAGATTTGGTCACCCATCCGAATGTAGGCCTCGCGCACAAACTGTGTTAGGAAACGACGGGGGACAATGCCCTCTACAAAGAATCGCTTCTCCACTTGTTTTGTTGTTCCACCGACCTGACATGCCGTTGGAATGAAACCAATACGATTTAATTGAAGAAGGTGGTCCAAGAATGCGGTTGGTAGCTCAGGCAAGGAGCCGAAATTATAGGCGGTGGCCGTAAGATCTCCGCGAAGAAAGGCTTCCGTGGCATCCTGTAATTCCTGAATCGTCTTCACCTTCTCAAAGGTGTTATGAGATGCTTGCATGTAGGCAACTTCGGAACTCGTGGCAGACACACCACTCTGGGTGCTCTCAAAAGTCTCAACGCGATGAAAGGGCATTTTGGATGATTATGCCAAAAAACACAGGGAAGTTGTCGTCAATTTTCGGGTTTGGTAATCTAGGAATAAAAGACCCGTCGCAACCCATAACACCGAATACACTTCTCCAAATGCCGCTTACACTCATAACATGGCTCCGAATTCTTCAAATCTCCCGTTCTACCAACACGAATCACGACGAGCGTTGCACCCTGTAATTTCCGAATATCTCCCACTGCCTTGAGTGCCGCCCTCTCAGCATGAATCATGCATCCAGAGAATCCTGCACCCAGGGATCGTGATCCTACTTTATTGATGGCCATGGCCAATAATGTTTGACGGGGTCCAAACACAAATGCCATATGCACATGTGTTTTATGCCGCTTGTAAAGCGACTTGGACATATCCTCTGCATAATGCGCGAAATCCTCGCGCGTAAAAGGCGGCATTGGAAAGAAAGGAAGTTACTGAAAGACGGACATAACGGACTTTAGACCACACGGCTGCCTGAAATGGCCAAGAGTTCTCTTCAATTTTTGAAGAGATGGAACATCCCATAGGAAATCCCCGCTCCCAACATACCTCCTCCTAGTGTCTGCGCGAGCGTGTGGCATCGTTTATGCATTCGTGCCCATATCATTGCTGCCGTGGCAATTCCACCCATAATTGCCGTAAGGGGATGCGGCCATAGTATGTATGCACCCATCCAGAATGCCACTGTTGTGGCAGTATGTCCAGACGGAAATCCTGGGGTGCCTTCCTGTGGACCGTTGCGATTCCAGGTGTCACAATCCCGCGCTCCCGCGGGTCTTGCGCACCAATCCAGCATGCCAAGGGCGACCGTGGTGCGTTTCAGGAGTTCCGCGGTCATTGGTGTGACCAGAACGGCTGCAATCCATGTAGCGGTCTCCTTGGTGGGTGAAATGAAAAACGCTACAACTGGGACAATAGAATATGCAACAACTATCATGCTTAGGGCATTTGCAACAGACAAGAATAAAAATTGATTCATTGTGAGTGCTGTGCCCCTCTTATAAAGACCTTCGTTAATTCATTCATTGCACTGCAAATGGCATCATCCGTTCCTTCCGTTACGATTTATCACAATTCCGCCGTTATGGTGGGCCATATTCCACCGAGAGGTGCAGCTGTAGAAGAGCCCGCGCGTATTGTTGGGATTGAGGCTCTTCTGAAGGGTCATCCTGTACTTCCTACAGTTAGTACCTGGCGCGCCACGGGTGTTCTGGATATTCCTGCACTTGCGGGATCCATTTGGTCGTCCTGTCGGAGCGTGCTTGTGGAGGACAGTCTCACAGATGCTGCCGTGGAGGGCGAGTATGGTGAGAAGGCCGTGCGTTCGGCGCATTACAAAACACCCGTGCGCGGGTCTAAGATTGATCCGGCTTGTGGCGATATTTATTGGTCTGTGGGGACATGGAAGGCGGCCAAGACGGCTGCGGGGGCCTCGGTGCTGGCGGCGGACGAGGTGCTCGCTGGCCGTGCCGGTCATTCCTTCTGTATTGTGCGCCCCCCAGGACACCATTGTTTCTCGGTTCCTGCAGGATTCTGTATTCTCAACAATGTGGTAATGGCTGCACGGCGTTTCTTGGCTGCGGGGAAGCGCGTGGCCATTCTGGATTGGGATTACCATTTTGGGGATGGAACCGCCGCGGCTCTGTGGGGTGAGGATAAGTGCATGTTTGTGAGCATGCATGCTCAGCGCACACGCAGCGGATCCCCTACCTATCCTGCGCCTACAGGACGCAATTTCAAGGGTGCTGAACTCCGTCAGGCCACGCAAGGACGGTGTTTCAATGTGCAATGGAGTGTGGATGATGCCGATGATGCGGCTTGTGCATATGCCTTCAAAGAGTTGATTCTGCCGGCATTCCAACAGTTCGCCCCTGATGTTGTCATCGTTTCGGCGGGATACGATGCCACAAAAGGCGATACGCTTGCGGGCATGGAAATGACACCGGCGGCCTTTGGGTTTATGAGTGCGGCCTTGACGGGCCTCGGCAAGCCGGTAATTTGTGTGCTGGAGGGAGGATATGATGTGAAACTGTTGGCGGAGGGAGTGGCCGAGACGATCCGTGGACTCCAATGCGCGCCACCGTATTCTGGTGCCGCGCTGGAGGCCTGGTTAGCACAGGAGCCGGCCAATGAACACCGTGAAGTTGTGGATGAGGTGCGGAACTATGTGATGGGCAGCAGCAAGTTTATATAATATTGAATGACGTATTCATATTATCATCGTAACATACAACCTGGTCGGCTTGCCGACCAGGTTATAATTAAGGGAGGGGTTAGAGGGGAACCGTAGGTTCCCTCTGGGCTAAACCAGTCCTGCGCTCCCAACATCATATCATGACTGCTAGCGCTACCGCAACCGAAAAGCCTTTTACCCTGGTATTTGAGGGACTGCCACCCACTCTGTTGGCATCTCTGATTGAGGAGGTGAAGACTGCAAAATTCCCTGTATTCGCCGGTTTTTCACATGTGGAAGTGCTGCGTCATCCAGTGGGTCTCGTGTTTCGCCTGGAACAGGGGAAGGCGGGATATTCGTTTTGCCGATCTGTTGGGGGTGCGAATGATGTGGAAACATTCCGGCGCTTCCTACAGGATCCCATCCAGACTCTGTATATGCCGATTGCCTATGAAGTGAAAGCGGCTAGCGAGGATGTTGTCCAGGGAATTCTGGAAAAATACGAGCGCTATGGAGTTGCCCATGCAGCCAAAATAGACTGGATTTGGTATGAATCACGGGCAGGCAAGCATCTGCTGATTATGCGGATTCCCAAGGAAATCGTGCGCGGTATGATGTACCGCGAGGGGGGAGTGTTATCTACTCAGGTGCGCGGACCAGTTGCGGCCATTCGTCAGCTTCCTGTGCTCGCCAAAATCGTGCCAGAGGATGCCAAGGATGGCGAGGTCATGCATCGCGCATTCGTAACTCCCTACACAGGTGCTGAACAGTATGAGCACTGTGTGGCGATTCATGATGCTGCTTTTCGTGAAGTAGTGGGTGCCGGTCCTATGGGAATTTCCATTGGACCTGTGGCGGCCTGGACGCCATGAAAAAATGACACAGAATGGGGGAGATAAATCTTTTGTGCGCTACAATTTCCTTTGTCCTTTGTCCTTATCCTTTCCAAAATGTCCTACAGCAATCCTTCCATAAATCCTGATCATGTTGGTAAGATCGTGGAGTTTCAGAATAAGTTCATGAGACTTGTCATTTGCAAGGCCGAAGACATGGCGAAGCCTGGCATTGAGAACAAGTTTATTCTGAAGGTGGGTCCAACAACTGTAACTCATGTATATGATCTGCATTGTAATGGGTTGAAGTATGCAACAACTGCAGAGAAGGCCAAGGAGCATATTCTGGCTGCGTTGGAGATTGCCCGTATTTCCAGTTACGGACCCACACATCTCATTGGGATTGATGTGCCGTTTTATCCCTTCCTACAGATGAAGGCGACTGATATTGAGAAGGCACTTGCCGTATTCAAGACTGCAATGGACAACTACTTCTGAGGTGGATGTCCGTTGAAAAATACTTACCTTTTTTTTAGTGTGTTGGTTGTGATTTTAGTTATTGCGGAACTAAGTTTGATATTATAGAGGCGAAGGCTTGCATTGCCTCGCCATGAATAAGATCCCCTCGCAGAGGGGATCACAGCCAATTTGGTGCTTCAGAGGGGAAAGCTCAAAATTGGCTATGCCAATTTTGAGCCTGACCCCTCGGCAGCTACGCTGCCGAGGGGAACCATTGGTTCCCTCAATCCATGTATTTTATATTTGGCATTCCATTGGCGAATTGCATCCAGTTGGTCCCAACAGCCCACACGAGTACCTCCCATTCCTTATCCACAGCACCCGTAGAATCTGTGGGCTGTGTGACTTCCAAATTCAACCGCATATCTACGCGGCTGGCATTGACGGTACCCCGTGGATCAAAGGCATCAGGACGATCCGTGAAATTCCAACAATACACATAATTTCCATAGGCGCGTATGCCTCCTGCAATAGGTAGCGCACCCACCTGGCGCACCACGGACTCCGCCTCATCAAACCAGACGGCCGTGCCCACCAAGAGTTGGGCTTTTTTGAGCAAGGGACCACGGGGATTCCATGTAGGATCTTCGGTGCCGTCCAGAGTTGCCGAGTAATTGCCCCAATCTGCCCGCAACCCAACAGCCTTCCGTCGGATTACCCAAACGAGTTGGCGTATCGGACCGTTCAATGCATCCAAAGGCAAGCCAATGGTGACACTTGCACCATCCGGAACACCTACAGTATACTTGAGCGGTTCACCAAACCGCATTTCCGTAACGGGGTTGATGAGGAGTTCATGTTGGTAATCGCGGTATGCCTTACGCAAGTCCCCGTCAATCAGGGCTGTTCCACATACCATCTCCGCCACTTCCATGGTCGGTACACTGTATCCCACTGTCACTGTTCGGAGATACCGGAATGGCACCGAAAGATCAAGAATCTGAAAACTTGTGCCAAGGGGTGTTTGATCACAGG
>JACCEA011405666.1_pt1 | contig 16615 bp, 15 predicted proteins | sample 7449851 | NCBI WGS metagenome assembly JACCEA01 (sample SAMN15323453, study PRJNA562643) | freshwater metagenome | isolation source: river surface water | place: USA:Blue River Watershed | collected 2017-08-18 | reverse complement strand
TCATTAAAGTTTTGGGAATACAATATTAGTACTGAAACATATGAATTATCAGCACAAATGGAAAATCCACATGGATGTAATGCTATGATAACTGATGTTAAGATTACTGTGGTATTACCAAATAAATCTGATAATCATGCAGTATTAAATGCTAATCATGGTTCAGGTGATATGATGGTGTTAGTTGCTACTGCATCAGATGATGGTGTTGTCAAAGTATGGCGTGGAAATTATCATAATACTGTTGATACAGATAATGTAACACATAAAACACAAGCACGCAACCATAATAATACTAGTAGTAGTGGTAGTGGAAATAATACAGCCACAACAGAATTGCAAGGATTAAAGATTCGTTGGAAGTGTTCATATTCTTTTCAATACAGGTAAGATATGTGACAAATCTGATTCATCGCTGTTCAATATAACTTACTGTTGTGTAACATTTAGAAATTGTCCAATCACAGCAGTTGCATGGAGTAATGACGGATCAACCTTGGTTGTCTGTCATGAGAATTTAATCTCTTTTTGGGATCCAATTAGTGTCACCATGAAGAAAAGTATCACAACTGTTGGTTCGATGAAGGTTTCATCAATTCAAATATTGGAACCACGTGCTGATTCTGATGTAGGAGGGTAAGAAAATAGTCTTCATTTGATATGATGGGATTTACTTAATTTTTTTCCTTTCTTGTAGTGGTTGTGGTGATGTATATTTGGTCGTTACTACATCTAATAGTCTCACAGTATACAGCTTGTTGTCGATGAAGTCGTTGTGGTCCTACCATGGTTAGCTAATATGCTCTATTTTCTCGATTATGGTATCTTATTGCTTTATTTTGCAATTATATAGCTTCAGAAATTACATCCAGTGCCGCTGCAGTTGATGAACGATTTATTGCTATAATTGATAACAATCAAAGTATGTCTTCTATTCAACAGGAAGGTTGGATTGCTATCGCGACATCTCGTCAAGAAATTATTGCACCAAAGACTCCAGCTCCTGCAAAAGCAGTACCAGTAGTTGAGGAAGATAGTAAAAAGAAGAAAGGCAGCAAAGGAAAAGGTAAAAAAGCTGTCGTAGAAGAAGAGGAAACAGTTGGTGCGACGACTGGAGAAAGTGAAGGAGAATCAACTGTTAAAAATCGTCCAACCAAAATTGTTCACAACGAAATTTTAGTCTTTAGCCCATTATCTGCCACTCCTTTGTCCCAAACAAAAGTTCCTGCTAGAGTTATTTCATTGCAGTTCCTTGCTAGAAAGCCTTTGTCATCATCGTCGGGTAATAATTCCGTTTCTGGTTTGGCTGGTGTGACCGCAGATTCAGAGTTGTTCGTTGTCTCTGCTCAAACAAATGAAACGAACAGTAAAGGAGGAAAGAAAGTTGCTCTTGTCAAAAATGCGGTGTTGCCAACATTAAATGCTAATGTGATTATCAGTGGGAATTTGAAACTGTTTGCGAAAAAAGATCAAGAATCCAATCATTCTTACAGTACTGCAGTGGTTGGACGTACTCAAACGAACAAAGTAAGCTCTCTGAACAATGGTAGTAACACTACATTAATTGCATTATTATGATTGTTTCATAGTCATGGCTTCAAGAGCTTTTCCCAGAACACTCAAAAGATTTACCTAAACCTTCTGATATTGTTCGGGATTTCATGAAACATTTGTCCCAATCATGTACTGCAAGTTATCATCAACCAACAACAGGAAATAAAAAAGCTAAGTCTGAGGTTATGGCAAAGATTGACGAAGCCGCAAAGAAGGATACTGCTAATCACGTGCCAACTATTAAACCTAGTGAATCCACACCTGAAGAACTTGGTAAGTGTGATTATTTATTGTCAGTATGTAAGGAAACACTAAACTCATTTATTGTCCGCAATAGATGCCATAACGGAAGTACTGCAACAGAAATTCATTGCTCTGTTAGAACGTACATCTAATAGAAAATCTGCTGTGGTACCTGCATCCGCTGCTAAGCCCATTACTGCAACAGTGCGTACTACCACAACACCAGCCAAAGCAACAAGAGCTCGAGCACCATCAGAAAGTGAAGATGAAAGTGTGATGTCAGAAACACCTGGTCGTCAAACTCGTAAAAGCTCTAGAGTATCTCTGTCTCGTGTACCCCCTCCAGCTATGGAAGAAGAGAAAACGGTGACTACATCAGCTACTGCCACCACAGCTGCCAGTGAGGACGAAAAAGAATCCGTTCCTTCCCGTACTAGAAGAACGAGACAATCGATCGCTAGTAGTGGTGCGGTGGAGTCTGCCTCTGAGAGTGAAAGTGAAAGCGTTCAATCAGAAGCATCCAAGACCCCAAAACGTGGCAAGAAGACAAAGGCAGCCGTTACACCATCCATGGAGCCAGTACCAGAGGAATTAGATGAAGTTGTAGAAGAAGCCCCTGCACGTAAGTCGACCAGAAAGAGTAAGGCGAGCGAACCAGAACATGTAGAACCAGTGGCAGAAGAACCAGAAGTTAGTAAAACCAGAAGTAGTCGGAAGCGTAAACCAACAGAAGAGTTGGAAGATTCTGCTGCCGCAATCGCCGCCGCCGCAGTTAGTGCAGAAGCGACAGAAAGAAGGAGTACACGTAGGAAAGCTGCGAAGTAAAGAAAATAATCTTGTTACTCTTTTGTGTGTTGTTTGATATTCTCATCTTTTGCTTGAATAAAGTGTTTCGTAAATTAACAAGATTTGTAGCATTAATTTCTTTTCAATTATTCTTCAAATTTTTGTAAAACGGAGTTATGGATTTATCATTATCAATACAACGTCAACAACAATACACCTAAATCTTGATTTCTGGGTGGGTTGTGATAAGTTCGTGAATCAATGCTTTTTCCACAGGCTTTTCACATCGATGTCCAATCATTTCTACGTATTCTATAGAATTATTATCATGAAGTTCAGAATTCGCTTCAATGAAATCTTGTAAAAGTGCTGATCCATGTAGTTGGCAAAATTCTGATGCCAACTTAGCAATAGCAAGTGATGCATTTGGCAACTTGGCAGGGAGATAGAAAGAGTAGTGTATTTGATTGATAACTAGAAACAATGCAATTTCATCCTGCACTATCTGGGAGTGACTGATTGTTGGATCGTTTTCACTGTAGTTCACCAAATTCTTATTTGAAATTTGAACATCAGCATCCACCTTCTGCGTGTCTCCAGCATCGCTGGGTTGCTGATACCTTATATCTTCTCCTACAGAATCCGTTACACTGCTATGCTCTTCAGAATTTGGCAAAATTAAAGATTGATCGGGCAAATCAATATTAGCGGTGGATACAGACAAGTTAAATGGAGCACTGCCAAGATGCTCTGTACGAGCTGCAATATCACTATCATTAATCGCAACAGTGGTAATGGAGGACAATGAAGCATCATTAAATCGTGGTATCAAAGATAACGAAGTTATTGTGGCTTTATCTTCGATAACAGATTTCCCGTCGTCTCTCTCTTGCGTACAAGGTGGTAGCTTCAGTCGGTTGCCCAAAAGTTGCATAGCAGGGATTCTAGACATCCAATTCCGCAAACGACACACCAGCCAATCACTCTTTAAAGACGATGATCTTTGCTTACTTTGAATCCCAATAGGTTGTAATCCTTGTTCTAAAGTTCTCATAAGAGGAAATATGCAATCTTTTATATCATCAACTCGATAACCCAGCGACTCGCCTGTTGATGTTCAGAATGAGCATTGCACCTATACTAGTATGTGGATCTTTCCTGCTACTTACCATGTTTAGCACAAAAATCGATTGCAAGATCATAATGAGGATATGGTTGGTTTGGATCAGCTGTGAAATGCACAACATTGCCATTTACATCAATACGAGCTATTCTCGGACGTGGGGAACGTACATTCCACGAAACCTTTATCCATGATGATAAAATGCCCAATGAGCATACAACAATGAGTGGAAGAACTACGGGCATGACGCGGAAAACAAATTGATTGTGAACTTCTTTTTTTTGCTTCGCCTTCGCTCGCTCTTCGCTCTTTTGAACATGGACGAACAACATCACTCCGCACGGAGTTTCATCGCCACTTCTATTTATACGTAAATTAAAATGATGAGTTACTATTGGTATTCACAGAATCTATATCAACTACACAAGACAATCTATCATCATTTTACTATCTAATCCCTGTTAAACTATGGTACTATGCACACAACACATATACTGTGCCAATGGAATCGAATTGGTTCGACAATTTTAAGCAAATACAAGTTGACACAAAAGATAACAAGTCAAAAATGAATATATATCAAAGATCGATGCTACAGGTAGAAACAAGTTTAGAACCAATATTTCCTAAATCAAAAATTCATATTTTGACACTACCACCCAAACCATTGAATATGAATCTCCTTTGATAAATTATGAAAAATAAAATAAAAAACAATTAAAACAAAAATTAAGTATATACAGCATGGAGTACAGTCCCAATATCCTTCCCCTTCACAGTCATAATAGATGTATATCGTCTGCTACTGTGAGTGGCGATGAGAGAAAAGAGAGAGTGGGCATGATCTTGATGCTCGAGGTGCACGTGGTATGGAGTTATGGATGCAGAGGTAGTTTTTGCATAGTAGTGAGATGGAGGGAGAGGGTGTACCATCAGCAATAAAGCAACGACCATAAACGTCTGTCTGTTAGTTATGCCAGACACCATTGTTCCCCATTATTAAGAAAGCGTTGCCAGTTTTCTTAAAATTCTACCTGTTCTACACATCCTTGCATCATATCTATCTTACTTGCAGATATGTTTGTCAGCAATTTACACAAAACCATGCAAAAAGTCCCCATCACCTTCTTGATACCCATTACCCGCTCTGATTATTTGGTATCTTTATTTTAACAAGAGGAAGTAGATATTCCCACTCTACACGTGTTCTTCCACCTTTACTTAAATGATAAGATTCCCACATGAAAACATTCTAAATTTCAAACATGCCAACAAACAGAAAACGTACAAGTCCGACGTGACAACACTAGCTACACGTTCATATGGTATATCAAAATCTGATAAGGTGTTATCTATATCAAGAGGAAGCATATTCCTCGAATTTAATAGTCAATGCATTAAGTCAATGTATGATTAACAACACAAGTGTTAACTTTCATTTTATATGGTTGTAACAAGTGATGCCTTTCCACTTCAGTATTGTGCCAATCTGCAAACACGTATCCCTCGGCAAGATACGTTGATTCTGATCTAATCAAATCATGTGAACAGTTATGTTGTAATCCTTTATCCATGTCCTTACGATAGATATGATGATGCACATGTTTGATATGTGGAGAGAGTAATAGGACAATAGACAATGTCGACACTGACAATGCAATTTCCGCACAGCATGTTAGTTGATGTAGCGTCAGAAGAAAATCGTTATCTAACATTTCATACGTAGAGACTGTCGCGGAGAGAATTTTGAAAATTTCACATACAGGATTATTCATATCTTCACAGGCAACTTTGATTGTGGAATTACCTTGTTGGCCAGAATGCCTTTCAAGGAACATCTTAATAGCCATAAGATAATATTCTAACGGAGGTTGCTCATAAGCACTGTGAATATATGCACCAGGCATATAATGCCCAGTTGTCGCGTTGTACACACCTCGAAAAACATCACCAGAGCGTATGTGGACACCAAAACAAGCAGGTTGGGAAGCCTGACACGGTAAATTAAATGTATGGGTTTGATTGATTCCAAGATACATATGGAGCTGTTGTTCAACGATTGGGTGAACCAGAATATTGGACTCGATTTTATAATCGAACCAATATTCGCTGGGTACATGAATGTTGCAGACGGCTTTTGAATTGTTGCTGTGCCTTGCCATTTTTAATTGATATAGGTTTGAAGCACAAAAGAAATTACGATTCGGAATAAAATTCGGAAGCCCCACCAGTTGTTTCGGAAGCCGTACGTGACAGTTGTGGTACAATGCGTAGGCTATAGCATTTCGAGCCGATTGGATGCAATTACCAAGCCTTCCATAATTCCATCTTGTAATTTCGACGGTTTCATTCACATGTTCTTTATGGTGAGCTTCCAAACAGTCTTCTGCGTTTCTAATCATGGGATCGTGCATTGAGTCGCGCCGAAGATGGAAGTTGTTGGCACCATCACCGAGGTTTGCAGTGAACAGTGTCCACAATATAATTATGAGAAACCCGCAATGAAGTTGAAACATCTTGCCAGACTTATGGGCCATACACAATATACAATCAAATCCAAGTATCCAACAACTTGCTGTGTTGGTACCATTAGGCACAATACGGCCAATATTCTATGTTTTTTTTTACCAGCGCAGCAGCACCACACGCCATAGGCACAAGCAACAAAGGCGACACTGCAACTGATATATATTTGTATTTGTATGTCTTAGCATGTAGGCTGTATATTGTCAGCTGATTTGCAGGATCCACATTCCAGAAAATTTCTTTTCTGACTGGGTCTTTTTGCGCCGGGTGGATAAAATGAAGGATAAGTACAAGGCTTAACCTTTACATCCTTACACACGAAGAGAAAACAACCAAAGCTAAAACCTCAGCAACTGCACATACAATAAACTATAGCTAACCTAGTACACTACAATCTTATCATCATATGGCTACCTTACTATAAACATAAGAGGAAGTAATTACCTACAGAAAAGCTTATTTTTCCACAAAACAAACAAGCAAACACTATACCCACACCTTTCTCCTACAACATGAAACTACTTCCACCATTTATGCTAAATAATTATAGGTGTTAGCAATATCTGGATCGCGTGCTAAATATTCACGTTCAATCAAAGATTCAATTCTCTTCTTAACAACAGTAACAGCAGGTTGAAAAAAAGTAATTTGATGTAATACTTCAGCAACTAATTCTTGATGTTTGAAAGTCTTTCTTGCCTAACAATTCATAAAATAAGCTACTTCATACGATTTATCAATCAATAAACCATTACCTTCATAATACGAACAATCGCAGCTTCAATAACAAATGAACGATTTTCTTCAATCTCTTTCACACCACTCTTTTCTTCTAAACTTGGCATTGGAATACTAAATTTAAGTGATGGATTTCTATCAAAATACAAACAAAATCATTGAAAATGATCAGAGTCAATAATAAGTGAAATCAATACTTACTTGAATTCAGGATTAGCACTAAAAGAATCAGTTGTTTTAATTGCCATAGAAGCTTTACCATCAGTTGATGGTTCAGAATGTTTTGTAATAACTTTATGTTTTGTTGATAATGAAAATAAAACTTTTTTTAATACTTCTTTATCCATATTCGTAAATTGTTGAATACGATCAAATGTAATACGTCCATTATTATCTTTAGCTTCATTACCTAATGATTCATTATTAAATACCATTAATACAACTGCTTGTATTGGCATAACAGACATATCATAGGATTTTCCTTTACTAAATGTTCCTTTAATAATTGCACTACCCAATGAATGAAACCATGTTAATTTACGTGATGCAAATTTTACTTCATGAAATGCAGTAAATGCACCAATACAACGATTAATAACAGCAGGTAAATTAATTGTATCAAATGCCATATATTGTGGCCAATTACCTAATGTTAATAATTGTGGTACAAATTCTAATTTTACAGTAGAAGGTGTAGATGTAGTAGAAGAAGAACTACCACTTGGTGCTTGCAATAGATCAGGATGATTATCACAATGAGTTTTAAATGCTGTAGCAACATCATTACTCATATTCAAATCATTAAACATACCTTCTAATTTGACAGTATAACTATTACCATAATCACGTTTTAATTTACTAACCATCATACGTTCATGATCATCTGATGCTGATTTCTTATTCAACAATCTATTCATAAATATCAACAAATATCACATCAATCATGTATCATGTAAGTATAATACGATTCATACTGTACTTACCTCTTTGCTAATAATGTACGATATGATTCAATAAAAATATCTTTATCACTAACAAAGGCTACTAACTTAGATAATTGTTCTAATAATGTTTCTACTTCATTATCAGGTAATTTTTCTTCACCTTTTAATAAAATATCACAATAATTAGCTAATAATGTTACCATTTTATCGGTACCAAATTCTTGATTTAATAATTTTACAAATGCATCGCGTAATGCATTTTGAAAATATATTTGTGAATTAAATTGTATTGTTACCATATCTTCATATTTCTTATGTACAGCAAGTAAATCATTGACAAAACCTTTGGATGCTTCTTTAATCTCTTTATCTTTATCCTTTTCTTTTTCTTTACTTTCTTTCGATCCACTTGTTCCACTTGCTGCTGCTGCGGGTGCTGGTGCATTCGCTGATTCAATACGATCTTGATAAATAGCAATTTTTTGATTACCAATATCAACAATATGTTGTAAGAAATAGGGTGCCATGACTACTAAGGCATTTGGTACACGTGCAAATAAACGATACATACGATTTAAATCATTTAATTGTTCATTTATTAACATTATTTTACAACCTGAACTCTCACGATCAAGCAATTCATTCACACGTCGTTGTATTAATTCCTCATCAATCACATCTAATACTTTCTTTTCTGTTGATGATAATACACAGAATTTACGACAACGATGGGATTCTGTACCAAGTAATTCTTCTACTTTTTGTAAATACGATGGTACAGATTCTGATACCGCCCATTCATCACTCATACGATGAAAGAGAAGTCTATGAGTGACACACACATATCAATTATCAATCATTCAATGCCTGTATACCATGTTTAATATTCACTTACCTTGCATCTTCTAATAGCTTTGCTTCAAAATCATTTTCATATAATCTCGTATTAGCCGGTGGTAATTTATCCATTTCAATGAATACTTTTACACATTGACTGATCATATTCTCTTCATCAGCAACAAATCCATTACGTTCAGAATTGATTAAATCTAATAAAACTTCAGCTAATTCTTTTTTAACACCTTCAAATAAAATGGTTTTAAATTTTAATAAACCACGATCTTTTAATTTCATTTTACTAAAAAGATGCATATCAAGATAACTGAAGAACTTCGAATACCATGTATTCATGATATCAAACTTTGTACTAACTTGAGTAAATTCTCTCAAGAAATTAATACCATGTTCAGATTTAATACCAGTAATCATTTTCTCACGAAAATACTTTTCCATACACTAAACAAAACCCATAGAAATAAGAGGGGGACTAGGGAATAAACTAAATCATCTTTACCTCGACGTGTAAATCTGACAAGCGTTGAGTGTAATTGGCATTTCCAGTTTGAGTACATAAGGTAGTGATAGACCTAAAACAAAGAAATCACGACCAAATATGGTAAAAGTTGCGTTGATATCACAGTAAGGATGATATGTTCATCCACAGTTCCACTTACCCATAAACGGTGACATATTCGATTTTCTCATACAACTTGCCGTCAACAGGGACATATTTCCCTTCCAAGAAATCCTGGAGTACATCATTTGAGATGAGAAAATCGATTGAATGGAAGGGTAAGTTGAAAGATATGGTTTACCTCTAAACGATCCAAAGTCTTGCGAATCTTTGGCCATTGATCATCCAAAGTCAATGTCGGACCTCTAATCATTTTCAACAATTATTTCAAGTTTTGTCTAATGATATTTTGTGACAAGTTGAGTGAATATGAAAGGCAACTAAAATGTACTTCAGGAGGACAAAATGTAATAAAAGCTGTGATTTTAATAATTTTTTGTTCCCTCCTCTCGTTTTTCCTCGCGCTCAACTTTTTCGTGTTGGGAATATGGTATTAGACAAATAGGGGTTATCCCTAAACTTCCAAATAGACCAAACATCCCCAAACCCAAATCTTTGTTTTGAGGAAAATAAAATGCTTACACAAAAACCAAAAGCACAACTATATTTTGCATGTCGATACTCTGTCCTAGTGGAATCGTTTCGTAGAGAAATTTAGTGAATTGAAGAATGGCTCAGCGAGCAAGTTTGGCCAGAGGCGGAAAGCCAATTCAACAAGATCCAACACAATGTCCATCAGGAATGGACACCACTACTTTTTTCTTTCCAAATATCCCTTTGGAAATTAAATCTACCATTCCATTATTCCATTCCAGTCCAGGAGATCTCTCTGTGGCTTTGTTGAAAGCTGTTATGGCTTATCAACAAGAAGTCCCTTCACGATTTCGTCTGGATCCTGCACTTTATACTAGTCATCCAGCAGTAAGCATGGAAACCATCAATCAAATACTGACAGCATTATACTACATCACTCGAATTGCTATCCGCAATAAAGTTAAGATTTCAGTAATTAGATCAGATTTATTGAAGATGAATGTACCAAAGGCATTGGTGGAAGCAACTTGTTCGGAAATTACTGCACATCGCATGGAAATAGAGAGCCACATTATGACACATCGTATTCAATTTCACAAATTAGAAAAGGTCAGATGGAGAATGGATGTTGTCATTTCTTCGGGATCTCTTTCACGTGTCATGAGACCCAATATTATGATGCAGGTTGGGGTTGAAATTATTTTCTTTTACCATTTCTTAGTACTTTGGTTGATGTTTTAGATGATTATGAAAAACGGTAAAATCGTAACATTTGAAATATCTTTAGAGCAATTCAACCAGCTTCGTTATAGTGTCGCAAAGGTAAGTTGAGTATATCATTGAAAGATTTGGATTTTATTATCTGGTGACATTGTCTTTTGTTTAATCAGGTGTTGCATGAAATGCAATCATTGGAACGACATCCCATTATTCGCATTGTCAACGAGTTCAAGAGGAAAGATGAAGAAGAATACAATCGCTAAATCTTTTATATATTGTGGTATATTGTGCTGATACAATGAACTGTTTCTGGATTTGAAAGTAGATGGAAGATATAATTTATAATGTCTAATTATAATAGAAATGAAGATGACTTAATTTTATCGTCTTCAAACTTCGATCGTTATGGCAACCTCATCTAAACAAAACAAAGCTACAAGCTGTTGCATCAGACAGAGTAAAAATAATACTAACATTGCAGAACATACCCCCAGAACACACATTTTTACTTCACTAAAGTGGAATAAATATCTTGACTTAACAACCATATTTCATCTTGAACATCTATCGCACTACCATGAAATTGATTATGCAATCTATTGCAAAATTGACACACAAATTTTAGGACCACCAATAGTTAGTCTTACGGATCCAGATGTTTTGACTTTCTCAATCACCTGACATCCAAAGAACAGAACGAAAAGAAAATAATTAAGCAAAATAGGAGAAGATATCTTCACAAGTGCAAGAATGCATCGCTAGTGAAAACGTATAGGAAATAAGTAAAACAATTAAAACGAAGGTTCCAGATAAATTACGACGGTTAGAGTTAGGTAATGATAAGAAAACCATTGTTCAACGTCTTGCATTCATTTTGGTTGCAACGATTGGATCTGAATTATCCAAACCTGATCTTGAGGGTGGTTTCCAATCCGTCTGCACTGTTGGTGCACTATCCGCCGGCAATAAACCAAGAATACGCTTTAAATTATCAGACATGGCAATGTCATTAGGAAGTGTTGAGTCATCGACATCATCGTCTTCTTCGTCTTCATCATCTTCATCTTCGTCCTCATCGTTTCCATAAGTTGGAACCAATGAAAATTTTGTTACTATTGGTGCCGTGTTAGTAGTTGTGCGTATGATGGGCTCTGAATTAGCAAGTCCATGTGAAGTTGGCGCTTTCCAATTGCTAGAAGAAGGAGCCTGCACTTGACTTGCACCATTCATTGCGGACAGTCCAAGCAAACGCCGAAGATCTTCTGACATCGCAACGCTTTCCAGTGGTCTATCGTTTTCTTCTTCATCATCGTCCTCTTCATCGTTATCACCTTCTTCCTCATCTTCTTCAGCTTTAGAATATCCATTCTTCTTTAATATGGGATCAGAATTATCAAGACCTGATTTGGAAGGTGGTTTCCAATCTGTTACAGCTGTTTCTGCCATTGGAGCCAATCCTAACAACATTCGTAAATCAGCAGACATGGGAATATCATCTAAATCTCGTTCATAATCTTCATCCTCCTCATCCTCCTCATCGTCATCTTCTTCATCATCACTAGTTTTGCGCTCAGCGGAAGGTGTGTAAGCGATATTGATAACTGGTGCATTTTGTTTGACAGGTGGATCATTCTTAGCAGTTTTAATGATTGGCTCAGAATTCACCAGACCCCAAGTTTGAGGGGGCTTCCAGTCGGATACATTCGTTGTACCGGGATTCTTGACTTCAAGAGGCAACCCAAGAATCCTCCTTAATTCCGCAGACATCGGAATGGACTCCAACGATCCGCGAGATAATCCATCAAACAAATCCTCTTCGTCATCGTCATCTTCTTCTTCACCATTCGATAAACTGTAGGAATATGTCTTAGTTTGAGAAAAATCACGTACTTCTCCAGTGTTACTAACTCCCAAAACACCAACCGTGCTACGAATCTCGGCAGATAAGCTCATCAATCGGTTTACTGATGATTCTTCTCTATTCCCAGTTCCTTTCATTTGAGGTTGTGTTGTTGGTCTTGATGCAATGGTTGGAATAGCAGTGGACGTGGATGCCGTAGTACCAGGTCTGCCGTTTGATGGCCGTTGGGCTGATGGCGGAGCTTGAGGCTGAAACTTTGATTCGATAACCATAGGTTGAGTTGGAATTGATTGAACTCTTCCAATCGCATTCCCTGTTACCTTTGTCGGTGATGATACATTGGCGGCTGTTGCGACGATTGGGTTTGAGTTATCTAGTCCAGAACGAGCTGGAGGGGTCCAATCAGTTGGATTATCCTCAACAGGCAAACCAAGCAAGCGCTTCAAGTCTGCAGACAAATTAGTTAATTGGGGATTAATTTCCAGATCATCTTCATCGTCATAGTCTCCTTCATCATCTTCATCGTCATCGTAGTCATTCCCATCTTCCTCTTGTTGATTGCTAATATAGTAGTTGTTCCTGTTCATCTCTAATGTTATTTTCTTTTTTTTGCTTGTCTTGTCGTCAACTACTAACCAATACAATCATCCACTAACTGGTAACCTGATGGCGCCAATGCTCATCGGCCATGAGGAAATGAAATGTACTCTCGTGTCAATGACGTTTCGAGGAGCAAAAATCGATTTTATCAAAACTCATATTAGAAAAACACTATTTTATGAGTTTATCGATAGAAATATATCAGTTTTCAACCTTTTTCGGCTCACGTCATTGCTTGTGTTCTTGCGTTGCGTTGCGCACACTCTAAACTCCCCACCCTTCAATTCATTCAAAAACAGTGCATACAATAGAGTAAAACAGTGGTTGTTACTGTTACGAACATAGAGTTGTTGATTTTGGTGCTTTGTCTTTGTTCAACGATCAATAAGGGTCAACGTTGGGGATAATGTCGGAGGTAAGCGAAGCTACACAGCCTCGTTAGCAGTTCTGTCAATTACATACTTTATAGGCCAAAGCAAGAGAAGAAAATAAGAGACCAAAGAGTCGTGGTGCAAGTAGTGACAATGATGACAGTGGACCGGTAAGATTCCATTGATCTCAATCAATTCCAACTCATTCCACCCTTTTAGACGTTTAGTCGTGGTGAACGTGTTTACGCACAAAAAAATCCTACTGCTGGTTTCAAGCCAGGTAAGATTTTGACTGTTCATCGCAATGGTACATACGATGTTGTCTTTGATGACAACACTGATGCTGTCGACTTGTCACCAACTCGCATCCGGAAGATGATGGATGACAATATTGGTGATGACGAACCAGAAGATGACAACAATGGAAAAAGTAGTCCACGAGGAGACGCCGGAAAGAATAAGGCTGCAAGCTCTCGCACATCTTCACCTGTTCGTCAAGTAAAGCAACAGCAGAATAGTGACGGCGAGGCAGACACTGAAGAACCGATTGAACAGGCACCCAAATCCGCCAACAAGAAGAGCAGCAACAGCACAACAGCCAAATCTACAAAAGTGCCACTTTTTGCTGTGGGTGATCAAGTAGAAGCAAAACGTGAAGGACAACAAAAGTATCGATTTGCAGTGATTGCAAAGGTTTATGATGACAATACCTTCGATGTCGTCTACAGTGATCGATTCCGTGAACGACTATCTGGTGAATTGATTCAATTTCCATTTGGCAATGAAGAAGAGACCACTACTCAACCTGAAGAGAAGAGACCGAGCACTGGCAATGGTGGAGCAAAGAATAACAATCTTAATGGTGGTAAAACAGATAAGAAGATTAACCCCACATCTTCCACTTCATCTTGTCCATTCAAAGTTGGGATGACGGTAGAGGCAAGATATCAAGGTGGTCGTGTATATTATCCTGGTAAGATTACTAAAGTGAATGAAGATGAAACAGTGAGTGTTTTATATGATGATGGTGATGAAGAAGATCTTGTACCATTTTCATTCATTCTCCCCCCTGATGCTACTAGTTCACCCACTCGTTCCACCACTACTGCCAATAATAAGAGTAAGACTCAACCACAATCTATGTTGAATAAAAAGATCAAATTTCCAATTGGTAGTAAAGTTGAAGGAAATTATCGTAATACAGGTAAATGGTATCCTGGTGTAATTGCTGATATTCGTGAAGAAGATGGTGAATATATTTATTCCATTGATTATAATGATGGTGATAAAGATGATCAAATGTCAGAAGAACGTTTACGTGAACCAAAACCAAGACGTCCAACTGGTCGTCCAGTTTTATCAAAAGAAATGCAAGATGAAGTTGATGATGCAATGGGAGGTGATGATGAAGGTGAAAAGATGAAATCATCACCATTAAAGAATCGTAATAAAACTGTTCCTTCTGGTGATAAGAAAGGAGTTAAAAAAAGTGAAGATGAAGAATTGAATGCATCTCCACCAAATAAAGAAAAGAAAGAAAAGAAAGCAGAATCAGTGGCAAATGCTTTGGGTATTCATTCTATTCGTATTGAAGGTAATTATGCTAATCAAGGTGTATGGTATCCTGGACGTATTCTGAAGGAACGTCCCAATGGTCGTGTTGATATTGAATATGATGATGGTGATCGTGAAGAAAATGTTCCATTGGATAGAATTCGTAGATTATTACCAAGTATGGAAAGGGATACAGGTGCTGAGAGTGATCATGCTGCCAAAGAAGAACCACAAGAGAGTTACATGGAAGGTGATCGTGTTGAAGCAAATTTTCGTAATGCAGGTCAATATTATCCTGGTCGTATAACAAAAGTGAAAACGGATGCAACAACAGGTTTGCGTTATGTGGATGTATTATTCGATGATGGTGATAGTGAAAAAGGTGTACCATTACATCGTGTCAGAAAATTGAATGACAATAAGAAAAGTAAAGAGAAAAAATCACATAGTAAACATCATCATCGTAGTCATCATCACGATGAAACTACTGATGGTGATGAAGAAGAGACTGACCGAGATAAGCAACGAAAAGCTCAAAAAGGTGGTAAATCACGTTTGACAGGTGGTGGTAAAGCTAATGAGACAGGTGGTGAGAGTGAAGCGGTAGTTGATCCTGTCGATGGTGGTGCATTGATTGAAATGCGTGATTCTGATAAGAAATGGTATTTAGGTCGTATTGTGAATGTGAATCAAAAGAAAGGTCACGCTACAATTCGCCTGTTGCATAGTGGTGAAACACGTTCGAAAGTTCAATTCAATCTGATTCGTATGCCCAAATCTGGGACCGTAGCTAAAGAACCAAATACCACAACGAATGATGGAAATGGTTTTGTTGAATTGAATGCACGTGATATTCAAGCATTACGTGCATTACTACAAGAAAAAGATGAAGAAATATCTCGTTTACGTAAAATGGTAAAACAACTTGAATTACATCCTAACAATACTTCTACAATACCAGGAGTAGGAGGTATTGATAGTACTACTTTGAATAATGAAATTAATGCATTAAAAAAATCAAATGAAGATTTAAAAACTAGTGTAATATTTCTTGGTGAAAAGTTTTCATTAGTTGTTGATGAATTGGTTAATGTAAAAAATAAAAATAATCAATTAAGTAAACAAGTTAAAGCACACGGTGATGAAATTAATCGTTGGAAATCCATGGGTGTAGGAAATGTTGTTATGACTACACCAAAAGGTGGTAGAACTTCCAAGTAAGTATGAGTGCTACTGTCTCTTGATGCATCCATCCTGGGTAAGATTCTTGTTTGTCCACCCTACCAACTTTCCTTCATTTGTTCACAGATTGTTGTAATTGATATAGTGATGTTTTTTATATTCAAACTTTGTGGTTGTTTGTTTTATCAGTGATTATACCATACCCTGATTATACCATACCCTATTCTTGTTCATTAAGGTTTGTATGAAGGATTGAAATGTGCAGTGGCCAAGGAAAGGATGCTCTGTACTGTGAAGTTTACTTTAGTTAGATTAGATAGGTTTTAACTGCAGCAGTAATATTATATCCGTGATCATCCATACATTTAAAAAACTTTCATTAATTGGGTTTTGATTTTTTGTACTTTTAAAATGTTACGACATCCACCACAATGAACTACGACACACTATAGCAAAATTTGACGC
>JACCEA010784797.1_pt1 | contig 16616 bp, 14 predicted proteins | sample 7449851 | NCBI WGS metagenome assembly JACCEA01 (sample SAMN15323453, study PRJNA562643) | freshwater metagenome | isolation source: river surface water | place: USA:Blue River Watershed | collected 2017-08-18 | reverse complement strand
TGGGCAAGCTGCGCAACAAATGTTGACTTTGATGCGCGAGCGTTGGTTTGCTTGATGCATGAAAGCGTGAACGCATGACGCAAGACATACAACACCTGATGCGCCCGGGCACGCTGTCGCTCAACAGCTTGCCGCCGCTCTCGTTGTATGTGCATTTGCCTTGGTGTTTGAAGAAATGCCCGTATTGCGATTTCAATTCGCATGAGTGGACAAACGCTTCTGGTGAGTTGCCAGAGCAACGCTACCTCGACGCTATTTGCTCCGATGTGGAACATGCCTTGCCGCTCATTTGGGGGCGCTCGGTGCACAGCATTTTCATTGGCGGGGGCACACCGAGTTTGTTTTCGCCGCAAGCGATTGACCGTTTGCTGAGCGACTTGCGTGCGCGGTTGAATTTAGAAGCTGATTGTGAAATCACCCTCGAAGCCAACCCTGGCACGTTTGAGAAAGACCGTTTCAAAGCGTTTCGCTCGGCAGGTGTGACGCGTTTGTCGGTGGGGGTGCAAAGCTTTAACGATGACCATTTGAAAGCCTTGGGCCGTGTGCACAACCGCGCGCAAGCGATTGCCGCGGTGGAAGAGGCCGCGCAAGCGTTTGACACCTTCAATTTGGATTTGATGTACGCCTTGCCCGGCCAAACCTTGGCGCAGTTGAATGACGATTTAGACATGGCGCTATCGTTGTCGCCACCGCATTTGTCGATCTACCACCTCACCATTGAGCCCAACACTGTGTTTGCAAAATACCCACCGGTGGTGCCTGAAGACGATGACGCGTATGCCATGCTCGACCACATCACCGAGCGCACCGCTGCGGTGGGTTTGCACCGCTACGAAGTGTCAGCCTACGCCAAAGACAACCATCGGTGTTGGCACAACCTCAACTATTGGCAATTTGGTGACTACCTTGGTGTGGGGGCTGGCGCACACAGCAAACTCAGCTTTGCCCACCGTGTGATCCGGCAAGTGCGCAACCGCGACCCGCGTTTGTACATGGAACACGCACTCGACACATCGCGCGCTGAGCGTGCTGTGGCGCAAAGCAACGAAGTGGCACGCGCTGAGCTGCCGTTTGAGTTCATGCTCAACGCCTTGCGCTTGCGACATGGGTTTTCGTTGGCAGACTTCAGCGACAGAACGGGTTTGTCAGTGACGGCCATTCAGTTGGCATTGGCTGAGGCTGAGACAAAAGGCCTGATCACGCGGGACTTCCAGCGGGTGGTGCCGACCGAGCGCGGCTTTGACTTTTTAAGCGATTTGCAGGCCTTGTTTCTGCCCGAAGACAAGGGCGGCGAGGGCGCTTAAATTAAGCATTACAATATCGCCTGAATTTCAACACGGAAGCTTGGCAGAGCGGTTGAATGCACCGGTCTTGAAAACCGGCGAGGGTGTGAGCCCTCCGTGAGTTCGAATCTCACAGCTTCCGCCAATAACCCTGCAAAAAACGCCCCTTTCGGGGCGTTTTTCATTTCTACATACCAAACGACATACCAATAAAATATCGCTTGTTTTGTTGATGTTGTTACGGATTGGTTAGCTAGAGTTAAAGTCATCTTCTCGGCGCACAGTTTGATTTGTCGGCCTGGCAATTAAGGCAGCAGGGTGGGGTACCCCCTTCAAAATTCAGCCTAAGCCGACCCCACCGTCCCCCCACCCCCCGTTTTTCATTTGGGTCCCCCTAGCGCAGGGTTGAACCCTGATCTGCTCAAACGATAAAACGTTTTTGAAAATCAGTGCGCTGCTTTAGCCTGAGTAATTTTTTGGGTTTTAGGGGCTGCACGCGCTGACCATTAGTACCTCGCTTTCTAAGCGTTTCTGTGCTGCTGGTGCAGAAGTAGTTGCTGGCAAATGTTGTAAAAGTGACTTGGCTTTTTGGACGGATTCGGGGGATCGATTGCTCATGCACTTATTAGATGTGCATTAAGGTTTTTGTGCCATGAAGTTGACCTTAGCTAAACCTGCGCCTTGCAATGTACTTAGCGTATTCAACACGCGCTCATACGGCACAGCGCGATCGCCGCTTAGGCGCACCACGGTTTGAGGGTTACTCGTGGCTGCTTGTTGGGCTTGTGCTTTGAGGACATCGTCAGTCACGGCTTTTCCGTTCCAATAGATGTGACCTTGTGCGTCGATGTCCAAGCGCACTGGCTCAGCGGGCTGTTGGGGTGCAGCGCTGCTGGCACGAGGCAATGTCAATGGCACAGCGCTGTGAATGGCGGGCACGGCCAAGATGAACACAATTAACAACACCAGCATCAAGTCAATCAACGGCGTCATGTTGATTTCGCTCATCACATCGTCGTCGGCGTATTCGGATAGAAAAGACATTCTCAAACTCCCACGCTGTCGCGTTTACCCACACGTGCCCCTGTGACCAGATAAGCATGCAAGTCGTGTGCAAAGCGGTTGAGCTGACCCAAGATGAACTTGTTACCGCGCACCAAGGCGTTGTAGCCCAACACCGCAGGCACGGCCACCACAAGTCCCAAGGCCGTCATGATGAGCGCTTCGCCAATCGGACCTGCCACGCGATCCATGCCCATTTGGCCAGACGCACCAATACCGATGAGCGCGTGATAAATACCCCACACCGTGCCAAACAAACCGACGAACGGCGCTGTCGACCCAATCGAGGCCAATACGGCCAAGCCAGCTTGCAAGCGTGCAGTGGAATCGTCAATGGCGTTGCGCAAGCTGCGAGTGACCCAATCGCTCACGTCCAAGCGGTCGTGCAGCTGCTCTTGCGTGGCGCGGTGGTGGGCCGAGGCTTCGTGGCTTTGTTTGGCCAAGCTGTAAAACGGATTGGCGTCGGTGGTGTGCATCGCCGCGCCATCTAAAGCGGCCAAGCCGTCGTCCAAATTGCTGCTGTGCCAAAACGATTCCACGTTGTGCGCCATGCGCTTCAAGCGCACGATGTCGAGCGCCTTCATGACGATGACGACCCACGACAAAATAGACATGCCCACTAAGAGCAAAGCCACGATGTGGGTGATGAAGTCACCCTGTTGCCAAAAATTCAAAATGCCGGGTTGGTTTTCCATGACAGTTTCCAAAAGTTATTCCAAAACAAAATTAACGGGGACGTTGAACCACATCGCCTCGGGTGTGTCAAAGCGTTTACCTGGCACAAAACGCCATCGCATCACAGTGCGTAAGGCTTCTTGGTCGAGGCGATCGAAACCGCTGCTGGTTTTGACTTCGCCTTGTAGGGGCGAGCCGTCAGTAGCCACGAACACACGAATCAGAACTTGGCCTTGTTCGTTCAATCGGAGGCTTTGTTTTGGGTAAACGGGCTTGGGATTGTTCAAGCCATGGGCTTCGCTGCTGGGTAGGCTGAAGGCGGGGGCGCCTTTCGCTTGTCCAAGTTGAGCGGGCGTTGCAGTTGGTGTGGCGTCCTCACTCTGAGTCGCTGGTGCGCTACTGGGCGTTGTTTGATCAGCTTTTATAGCGGCTGATTTAGGAGTAGCAGTTTGTGTGGCAACCGTTTGCTGCTGAGCTTTTGCTGGTGAGTTGCTAACGGGGGCCAACACCATTTCCATGGCGTTGCTTTGTTGGTTGTCGATCTCCGTTGTGCTAGGTGACAGCAACAACGAGGCTATGGCCAACACATGCAGCGCCACCACGCATAACAACACGGTAGCGGTTGTGCGTTGCACGAGTGGGTGCGCCGATGTGTAGGTAAATTGCAGCATCAGGTGTCCGCCCACATGCGCAAGAGGTTGTGATACACGCCGGTTTGCTTGACAGCTTCGGGCAGTTCGCCGTATTGGTCGCGCAAGCTCAAGATACTCATATCTAGTTCGTAGAGCAAGCGGCGTTGTTCGTCGCTGCGTACCAAACTCTCAATCCAAAAGAAACAAGCCAAGCGTTCACCGCGTGTGACAGGTTTGACTTCGTGCAAGCTTGTGCCGGGGTAAATGACGATGCTGCCAGCCGGCAGCTTGATACTTTGCTCGCCATAGGTATCGGCAATGGTCAGTTCGCCACCGTCGTAACTATCGGGGTCGCTCAAAAACACGGTGCATGAAATGTCGGTGCGCACGCGTTTCTCGTGGTTCAGCATACGGATGGAGCCGTCAATGTGTTTGCCAAAGTAATTGCTGTCGCCTGCGTAGCGGTTGATGCGTGGCGTGTAAATCTTCTTGGGTAAGGTGGCCGAGAAAAAGGTGGGGTTGGCATTGAGCGCCTTAAGCACCATTTCTCGAATGTTCACGGCGGCGTCACTTGTTTGCGGCAATTGCTCGTTGTGTTTCACCATCGCAGCTTGGCGTCCCGCCGTGCCAAGGCCAGGCTCCCATGGCGCGTCTTTGAGCCAAACACGGGCTTGGCTAAGTTGTTCGGGTGATAACAAATCGGGCAATGTCAGCAGCATGCGAATCTCCGTTTAGAACTTGTAAGAGCCCATCATCTGCACCAAGCGCCCAGCACCCGGGAGGTAGTGACCGCTGTACAGCTGGTCAGCGTAAAGCTTGTTGGTGAGGTTGCTCACGTTGCCTTTGAAGGTGAGCTGTTCGTCGTAGCGGAATTCGGCCATCACATCGGCGGTGGTGAAGGCGGGGGCTTCCCAACCGGGATTGCGATTGGGCGTTTGCGCACCACGGTGATTCAGGCCTGCACCCACGCGCCATTGGCCGTTGACTTGATAGGTGTTCCACAGCGTGGCGCTGACACGCGGGGTAAGCGAGGGGCGAGAGCCCGCTGCTTCGGCGCCTTGACCGCCCACATCAATCTTGGCTACGGGCATCCACATGAAAGAGCCAAACACTTCCCAGCGCGGCGACAGACGGCCAGTGATGTCAGCTTCTAATCCCGCCGCATGGCGACGGCCCGATAGCACAGTCACGCCGGGCTGCAAGGGGTCGGTGTTGCGCTCATTCAATTTGGTGGATTGAAACAAGGCGTAGCGGGTGCTGAAGTTTTTGTCAGCAGAGTTAAGCTTCGCGCCCAGCTCTAAGTTGATGCTTTGTTCGGGTGGTGTGTCTTTGTTGCCAGCTCCGAGCGAGTAAGCATCGCCCGAGGTGTTGAAAGAAGTAGCGGCTGAGAAGTGGTACGACTCACGCTCGCTGGGTTGGAACAAGGCGCCTATTCGTTTACTCCACTCGCCCACTTTCATTTGGTAATTGTTCATGGCCCCGTTCACCGCGTTGGCCCCGTCGGCGGGTGCTGCAAAGCTGTCGTAGTTACCTTTGAGGCGGTCATAGCGCAAGCCGCCCAACAGCTTCCACTGCGGTGCCACTTGCACCAAGTCTTGGGCGTATACGCCCCAAGAGGTGGCTGTGTATTGGTTGTTGACGCGCAACGCCCTAGACGCTTCGTTGACCCATGCGCCGTCATCTGGCGTACCCACGGTGGTGTTGGGTTTGACCAAGTCCACGCCGCCCAAGCCTTGCGCAACTGTACGTGCTGCGTAGACGGTTTTTTGTTCACGCGCCATGTCCACGCCGCTGAGCACTTCATGCTTCACACCCCACGCGGTGAACTTGCTGCTGAGGTCGCTTTGCACGTACAGCGTGTCCAAGTCTTGAATTTTGTTTTGAGTGCCGCGTGTGAGTGTGGACGATGGTCCAAACGAGTCCAGCGCAGCACTGGTGCGAATGGTGCTGGCACGCTGGTCGCGTGTGAAGCTGCCTTGTCGCACACGGGTGGTCAGCTCGGTATCGCCGTCAAAGCGATGCGTGTGTGCCAACGTGGCATAGGTGGCGGTGCCGTTGTTGTAGTCGCTGGCCATACCGTAATTCTTAGTGGGGCTAACGGGCAGCAAAGTGGTGGCAATGGCTGGACTAGCGCTGGTAGGCTTGATCCACGGCATGCCGTAATTTATGCCGTTGTTGTTTTCTAAGCGGTAGAGGCTTGCGGTGAATTCATCACGCTCGCCAATGCCCCAGCGGTAGCTGCCAGCTAAACCCTGTTTGTTGATGCTGCTGCCCGCGCCGTTGTTGTCGGCGGTGGTCTTCATGGCGCTCACGCGCAGTGCCGAGTTTTCGCCAGTTTGTTTGTTGAAGTCCCCCACCACGCGGTGGTGGTTGTGGCTGCCAACGGTCATGTCGATCTGGTTTTCATCCATCAAACGCGGTACTTTGTTGACCAAGTTGACTGCCCCGCCCGTGGAGCCTCTGCCAAACAACATCGAAGCTGAGCCGCGCAAGAGTTCGACGCGGTCTAAGTTGAAGGTGTCGCGGTCGTAAAACGCGGGGTCGCGCAAGCCATCCACAAAAATATCGCCCGTGGTGGACAGTGCAAAGCCGCGCAAGCGAATGTCTTCTTCGCCGCCTTCGGCCGCTTGAAACGTGATGCCTGCGGTTTGTTTGAGTGCGTCTTTGACGGTGTCGAGGTTGCGGTCATCCAGCTGCTTTTCGGTCACAACGGTGATGGACTGAGGAATGTCTCGTAGCTGTTGTTTGCCTTTGCCGATGGTTGTTTCGGTGGCACGTAGGCTGTCTTTGCCCTCTGCAGTTTCAGCCTTTTCGCGAACGGTGACTGTTCCTAAGACTAGTTCGCTTGATATGGTTTGCGCAGAGGAAGCAAAACTTGCGGCAAGAATCACTGCACCTAACGGCAGTAGTTTTGTTCTCTGTAGATCAAAAACGTTGGGTATTTGATTTCCGGGGCGTCGGTTGAGCCGCGAATCAGTGGTTGACATGAATAAGCTCCCATTTTGGTTGTCGAAATAATTCGGTCTTTGCGATCAAAGGCTGGCAACACATCCTTTCGTATAGAGCTGCAAATACAAAGTTTGTTGTGTTGGCTATCTTCTAATTTGAGTCGTAGTCTACATCAAATGAGAATCATTATCATTAAGTTTGATATAATAAACATTTCGTTTACGTGGGTTCAATCGACAGAAGATCGGTGCAATTGCTCGGGTTAGTGCTCGAAATTAAGGTCGCTTGAAATACAGATCGTAAATTTACATAATGCAAAATGATTAAGGAGAAGTTAATTACTGCCGGTGGACGCATTAAGTGCTTGCGTTGCACAGCGCATAGCAAGCGCACGGGTGTTCAGTGCGGTCGTCCGGCTTCCAAGACAAGTAAAACGCAAAAGTGTCACATGCACGGAGGGCGAGGTACATCAGCGCCGAAGACTGAAGCCGTGAGGCAGCGCATAGCCGCCGCACATACGAAGTCAGGCCAATACACCAAAGCTGCTAAGTTGGAAATGTCAAAAAGCTCGGCTCATCTGGCGCACCTTGAAGATGCAATGCACGTTCTGGGCATGACGACGGCGACCCGAACGCGTGGACGTAAGTCGAATCTTTATGTCCCAGTGACTAGCGTCAAAGACGTGTTTCATTTGTTTCTTGACATTGAATTACATCAAGCTAGGGCCTCGTCCGAAGGCTGAAAAAAATTAAAACAATCACCCCCTTGGACCGTAAGAGCAGTAACGGGGACTTTCGTAGGTTTTGTAGGTACCCCCCCAATACATTTTTACTTGTATCTATTCTCAAGTTTTTGAAAACGGGGTGGGGGTAACCATCAAAACCTACAAAAGGTTGGTTGAAGCTTGTGGGTTCAGTGCGTATTTCACCGTAGGTCGCCCACCGCTTCGGATTTCTGTCTCGATCAGCCAGTCGTACTCAACCAATGCGTCAATGGCTGCTTGGGCTTGTTCTTTAGTAGCGAGCCCTGCCCATCCCTTCAGGGTGAGCGTTCGACATGTAAACCCATCAGGCAGTTGGCCATCCAAAAGTCGCTCTGCCAACATACGCACAGCGGCATGGTCGTGGCCTGACACCGACGCATAAATCCGATCAGCGTGTTTTTTGAGGTAATCGGCAAACGCCACCGCTCGGTTTAAGCAGTCTTCGCAGACTGGTCCAGGGTGACCATCAAGCAGATGGAAAAGCAAAGCCAAAGCTGGGATGAGACTTCGATACTTAGCAAAGTGACTTTGCCGGGCGGGGTCTAGACCCCCAGTCGAAAGCAGCGTTTCGTTTTGGACGAACCATGTATTGAATGCCTGTTGGGCTTTTGGTGAAAAGTGCAAAAGTTGAGAGCCATTAGAAAGTCGTCTTCCACCAGGCAATGACTGTTGCTCCAATTTGGGAAGATTCAAAACGGCTTGGTTGTACTTGGCAATAGCTTGTTGGTTTGGCACCCTGTCGACTAATTTGAAGTTGCCAACTGGGTCAGGCCAGACCAGCAATTGAAAACGTTGCAGCAAGCCGTCGTTTTTAGAACTGCCACGCTGAGAAAACTGGACGTAAGCTTTGACACGGTCCGGTTGAAATCCACCAAAGACACTCAGGCAATACCGGTCCAAGCTGATTGACCCACGACCTACACGATCGAACGAATAGCCACCAGTTCCGCTCCAGCCTGTAAGGTAAAAACCACGGGCAGACTCTTGTCCTGCCGTATCTAACCCTTGAAGAAGCCCAGACAACTCATCTGCAAGAGCAAGCACTCCTCGCGGGTTATCTGCCAAGATTACGCCAAGTGCCTGGTATGTCGAATCATGTACAACATAGCGCTCACGTTTAGGCTCGATGGGTGCAGTCGGTTTGAGGTTCGTGCTTTTACTTGCACTCCACGCCTTGAGGGCTTGTTCAAACTGAGCTTTAGCCTGCTCATAGACCAACATGTCTTGAGCGTGTTTTTGAGAGGCCAGTTGCTCTAGGTGTTGAAGCGGCTTATGCGCATGAAGAAGCGATGGTGATTTTTTGCTCCCGGGGTCACCCACAATGCCGCCCCAAAGGGCAGGGTAGACGTCCCAGCTTTCATCATTCGCGTAGGGGAAGATGCCGACAGTGTTTCCAACGACAGCACCAGCGGCCGATAGCATTGCCACTGCTAAATAGTCTGGCGGGCATTGCAGACGATCCGCCAAATCAATCACTGCATCTCGGATTGCATCAGGCAAATTTTTGGTGTTCAGTGCAGGTACTGGACGAAGCGCGGGAGGAAGATTTTTGGGGTGTCCGTGTTCTGTCACCTCAACTGTCTCAGTACCAACACCCAGAAACTCTTTCAACTCACGGATGTGAAACAGCGACCCGTGAGAGTGGTGGCACTTGAAACCTCCGGTTGGGTATTTCTGATTAGGCTCGAAATACGCAGTGCCATTGTCGGTTGCGTCAGTATGCCCATGTACCCACGGGCATGTAATGTCATGCTTGCCTGAGCCAAGTGCTGTTTTGTAGAGCCCTTTTGCTTGCAGGGCCTCGATTACCGAAGCCGCATCATCACTCAGTTGTGTTTGTCCGGGCTGTTCATTGACAGCTTTTGTTGCTGAATTATTTGAAGGTGCAACTTGTTCTTGCAGCAACCCAAATGCTGAGTAAAGCTGATCAACTGTGTACTTCAACTCAGGTCGCCATTGCACAAGTCGACATTTGGGTGAAGGGTCCCCGTATTTTGGACGACCGTTGATCGCAACAGGCAAACGCATCCAGCGTGCAGTTCCTCCTGTGGCACCGCTGTCGCAGAGTTCAGCCTCAATCAGCTTTTCTTTCAGTTTGTCAGCGACATGAAGCTCAGTGATTGGCTCGATGAGGATGTAGCCGTACTGACAGTTCCCTGGGCTGGTCTCGATAGCCCAAGATGGTGGGCAGCTTGCAAAGTGATCAGCTGAGACCTTAGTACCGACATCGTCGACCATGACTGCGTGAACAGACACTGCCAACTCCTTCTTGGCGCGATAACGACCAGTGTCATCAGGTTGATACAGGCTGGGTAAGGCATACCAGTTCAACTCAGGCAAGTTAGTGATGCAGGGCCATTTGGCTGGTAACCAGCCACCAAGGTCAGGGTCACCAGTTTTTTTGCAAACAAGCGGATAAGCCGAAGTAAACGTATTGCCAAAGATTGCCGTCAGAAACTCATCGTTTGACACCCGTCCTTCTAACGTAGCCGCAGCATCATTTTTCTCTGACAAATATTTGGCCTCGGCAAGTGCATCCCAAGCTTCTTCGGGGTAGTACTCGTCGAAGTCAAAGTCGTCTTTATCCAATTCGGTGTTCAAGTCGAAATCTTGGCTCATTTGATTTCTCCAAAGAATTCATATGAGAAGTCAGCTGGCTTGACGCCTTCGATCACGGCCTTGCCTGCGTGGAACATACTGCCCGGATTAGTAAGTACCGTGATGTAGATTGCCATCGTGTGAAAGTGTTCGCATTCGCGTCGAATGTCTAACAGCAGACTTGCATCTTCAGGTTGAATGCTTCTTTCAACTGTGTCTTTAACAAGTTCAATTTGGCCGCGTTGGTCTGCTTGGTCATATTGCTCAAAGAATGACGCACCCGACACCACTGATCCACTTTGCTGCCTCGGCTCAGTGAAGTAGTTGCCGCCGACCAAACGGAGTTGCTGATCCTTGTCATGCCCCATGACCAGATAAATTGCGTTGCCACGACCCGAGGGAGGAGGCGATGTCCAAACTGCAACTTGTCCGCGGTATGCGTGCAGTGCAAACATTGGTGCCAGGCGAGCCAGCCCCTTGAAAAACAGGTTCTCACCGTTGTTTTGGAAAATCCAGCGATACGGTTCAATTGGTGTGAAGTATTCGCCCGGCAGGTTTTCACGGGCGAGCTGAAACTCATCTCGAAAAAGATTTGGCTTGGTGTTGTCAAGCCATGGCGATTGAATCATGCCAGTGGTGTGGATGCGTTTGTTCATATCAGGCTCCCACTTTCGTTGATGGAGTGCCGACACTATTGAGGTAGGTGCGGATGTCGCCTACTCGCCAGGCCGTAATGCCACGTGACACTTTGATAGGCGAGGGGAATTCGCCGCTGCGGCACTTGCGCCAGATGGTGGTTGCTGAATATGGGACGACCTTGAAGTTGATCAAAGGTCGAATTTGAATCAGTGCCACATCTGGCAGGTCGTCGAAGGTTGTGTGTGCTAAGGCTTTCATTGCCACTCCATTGCGTTGGTTGCGATGGTGTGACTGTCCCGCCCGTTTTGTCACGCTAACCGGTTAGCGCGTTTAATTCTTTGTTTGGACCGAAAGAGGTAATCAGACAAATTACTTTTTGGAACAGGTTTGAATTTTGTATCACGCGGAATAAAAGCGGCTTTTTCAAAGCTGTAAGTGCAAGTTGATTCAGTGGTGACTTTTGAAGCGGCCAGGAGAGCTTTAAATAAGTCGTGAACACTTGTTTCCGGTTTTTTTTCCACAATGGAGTCCACCATAGATGACAAAGGGTGACGCTTTTTTGGTCTTGGTGCTTTTGCACTTTTCTGTTGCCGGACGCTGACTTCAAGAAATTTGTTTTCTATAGCGGCTTTAAGTAAACGCATGGCGTCAGTTCTACGGTCGGTGACCAGTTGCCTAAATACTTTCTCAATAACTACAAGCTTCGGGTCATTGGTGTCCATTGTTTTAAGTGCAGCAATGGTCGCACTGTCTGACTTGTGATGGTCTTCAATTGTTGTTTCAAGGCCATTTTTCAGCCGTTCCTTCCAGAGAATTTGTTCGATGACTTGGTCGGCAACAGATTCATGAGTCGCCGGTTTTAATTGCATGAATTCGATATCAAGCATCATCCAGAGAATTTGAAGCTCTTCAGGTGATCGCATTTTGCTCATGCTTTCCTCCGAAGTTTTGTCACTTTGCTTGTGTTCTGTGCACTTGGTAGGCCAAGGAACTTCGCCCACTCGTTCATCAAGTTTCGACGTTTATCCAGAAGGTCGGTGCGTTGGTATGCTTCTTTGACTGCATCGCCGACTTTGTGGCCTGAAGCTGCCTTACGTATTTCATCTGGGTATGCGGTTTGTTCGGCTGCCCAGTCCCGGAAGGTGCTGCGAAATCCATGAGGTACAGCTTCGACTGTTAATTCACCGCGTTCGCGCATGCCTCGCATTAGTTGGCTGAATGCCATGTCAGACAGCGCTTTGCTTTTGGGGCTTGGGAAGATGATGTTGGAACCTGCCATAACTGGCAGTGACTTGAGCAGGGCGATAGCCTGAGGTTGCAACGGAACTCGATGCTCTTGACGGGCTTTTGTGTGTTCTGCAGGAATGACCCAAAGCGCCTTATCGAAATCAATTTCGTCCCACTCTGCCTGTCTGACCGATCCTGATCGCACGGCAGTCAAGATCAGAAACTCTAAAGCCTTCGCGCTGATGCTTGGGTTTGATCGCAACTTGGACATGAAGTCACCCATCTGTTGGTAGGGAACAGCCGGATGATGCTCTTTATTTTGCAACTTTTTGGGTGAGGGCAGTTGGGTCGACAGGTGCCCAGTCCATTGGGCTGGATTGGTGCCTGATCTATATTCGTTGACCGTTGCGTAGTCCAGAACTGATTTGATTCGGCCCAACAAACGCTTGGCTGTTTCAGTTTTGACGAACCAAAGCTTGCCCTTGGTGTCTTTGTCAACGACCGTTTCTTGTTCGAGCACATTGCGGACGTCGCGTATCACGATATCGGACACCAGCATGTTGCCAATGATTGGGTATGCGTAGGCTTCAAGAGTTGCTGGCCATTGCTTGCGGTGTTTGTCGCTCGAGTAGTCGCTGCTGTGCGCCTCCATGTATGCCTCGGCACATTCTTTGAATGTCTTGTTCTTGGCCGCAGCTGCAATAAGTGAACTGCGCTGTGCGCGTTTCTTGACTTTAAGGTTTACGCCTTGCTTTGCCTCAAGGACAAGTTTCGCAGCTTGTTCTCGCGCAGTTGCCAGGGAGACTTGTGGGTACGAGCCAAGCCCGATAGGTTGACGTTGATCTCCAACTTTGACCCGCAAGATCCATGAGCGTGGGGTCTGAGCACCTTCTTTGGCAGGTTTACGTACTTGAAGTAGCAGCCCTGCAACGCCGCCAACAGCGTGCCATCCGACGCGTGTGATGCGTCTGACTTGAAGATCACTGAGAGGTTTAGCTATTTTCGGCATTCCAACCTACATACCATTAAATGTGAAATTGTATGGTAGCAGTTGAAATGAATTGGCACAAGTATTCTTCTGTATGCCCCGTTAATATTGGGTTTTTAACATCTCATGACACTGATTGAAACGTATGTTGAGCAGACACAGCTTCCGCCAGACATCCAGTAAAAACGCCCCTTTCGGGGCGTTTTTTGTTTCTGCCTACCAATAAACTGCCATCAAGATCGCGGCTGATATTGGCATGAGCGAACACAGGCTAACTGCTCATCAGGTACCGTCGTTTCGGTCAAGCCATACTTTGTCCACACATTGACCATTGGTTTTGGTTTTCACGCCGTGAACAAAACCAGTGTTGTTGTTTGTGCTGGTGTTTTCAAGATAGGTCAAATCCGTGCTTCGGTTGGGTCTAGATGGCACGGTAAAGCCTGCAGGCGTAGCCATGTCTTTGTAGTCTCCAAAAACCTCTCTGTTTTCTTGGATCATGCGGCCATTGATGTCCGACATGATCACATAGGACTTGCGGTACAGCCAGAAGCCCTCATACGAAGAGCAAACATTCATTGCGCCTTCTGGCTCACGTTCAATCATCTCTGCCCAACGCAAGGTTCTGCTGGTGGCATTGCTTGGCACAAGAACAAAACGATCGGTTGCATATTTTTCGCGAATACGGGCGTTGTATCGAACGCCTTGCGCATTGGCATAGCGGCGAACATCACCACCCCGATAGCTTGTCGTGCCTGTGCCAACAGCTAGTGTGTTGTCGACGCTAAAAATCGGCAAGTTGTCAGGGTTACTGCCTGTGGTTCTTGTTAGTCCTGTACAACCGCTGGTTTTATTTTGACCTGCAGGTTTATTGTTGAAGAAACAGTCTGCATCAGTCGCCCTCAAAGCATCATAAGAATGCATGTAACGACCTGCATTGAAACTGACAAAAATCGAGCCGTCCGCCAGTGTGGATTTAGATTTGGTCCATTCAATGGTCAAGTCTGCTTCGCGCGTCAATGCTTTTAAGTTGGTGCGATTGCTGTCCTTGAGACCAGGGAAACCAAAAGTGCTGGGGTCAAAGGTGCTGTCTGGCACGGTGAATGAATCACCGCCCAATGTGTAGCTCACCACATATGGGTAAACAGTTTTGGAATCACCATCTGCCGTGGTCACAGTTGTTTCCGCACCCGCCCCTGCAGGCAGCGTCAAATTGCCCCCGCCTGTAGTGAATTTAGATTTATCCAAGTAGAGAGTGACGGAATAAACATCACCTTGCTTAGGGTAGACAAAACCCGATGTAGATGCATCGCGTGGGCTGTCATACCTTGCAAAGTCAAACGTGGGATCGCAGCTTGTCGTGGCGGAGTCAAAACGTACGGGTTGAGTGGGTAAATTGCGGTTGGCGTAAATAGTCCAATCGACCGCCAAATTCGAACAACCGTATTTGAAACGGTCCCAAACTTTCACGCCTGCAGCGGGCAAGCCTGCGCCTTTGATCTCAGCACCAAAGATCACACGGTTTTCACCCATAAACCAATGTTTGACTAACAGCTTAGGACCCACTTGATACTTTGGATAGTAGGGGTACACATTGTCCGCATCGGGGTTGTAGCTGATCGATGGGGCAAACCACATCATGTAGTCTTTTTGATTGCCATACAAAACCACATTGGTATTGTCGTCCTTGACGATGACAGACCTGAAAAGAACATCTGTGCCCAAAGTCCATTTCAACAATACACGCTTGACCTCAACCCCACCAATCTTGTAAGTACCAATGCTGGGGGTGTGAACAGTCACAGTGGCGCCCTTCAAATTGGTTGTATCGAGTGCGTCAGCCACCCAAACTTTGGTGGCGCGCCAAGGCGACATGCCTTTGTCTTTGAAGCTCGTGTGGAAAATTGTTGAGTCGTTCAATAATGTGGCGCAATCGCTTGTTTCTTTGGTTGAAGCGATTTGACATGTTGACTTCAGAGCGGTTGTCATGCGTTCTGCGAGGGTAATTACACGCGCACGAAAATCATTGTCTGAGGCACTTGCGCCAGCTGCCGTTATCGCATTCGAGTAACCCGTAGAGGGCTTGGCCGAGAAAGCGCTGCTTAATGTCGCCGTGCCTGTAGCGGCATTGACCGTGATACGAGGCCCATTGGCATAGTTGTCTTCATCTTGGTTGCGATCTGCCAAGACCAAAACACCATTCGCTGTTGAGAAGCTCAGACCATCGAGAGTGCTGTCGTGTTGACGTCCGGCAGAGTCATAGACTTTATTTGGCGTTGCGTCCAAAGGTGAACGAACAAAATCAACCGTACCTGATGCGAAGTCAATCACTGGAGCCAGCTTTTTTGTCAATTCAGCATTGGCATTACTGGCGTCGCTGACTTTGAAGCTTGCCAAACTTGCCACAGGGGCTTCAAATAACTTTGCCGGCATACCCTTGAGCGTCATTGCCGTGTGCACTTCTGTCAAAGGCGTCAAGTTGATTCTGTTTTGAGGTTCTCCAACCGTGGATACGGCATGGAATACAGCAGCAACAGTATCGCCACCTTCATTGGTTGTCGTTCCCAAAACACGCAACATGAAAGGAGGGGACAGAGACTCTAATTTGCTGCTTTCAATGGCGTAATTTCCATTTTCATCTGTAGTGGCAATGCCAATTGATTCAGTTTGTCCTTTGGGCACATTACCTTTGCTGTCCACTAAGAATACTTGCGCGCCGGATATCGGTGAACCTGTTGCTGCTGTACCAACGATGGCTCCATTGCCAACGAAGCTAGAACCACCACCACCGCTACAGGCGATCAAAACAACTGAGGCTGCAACTGTTAGGGCATACTTAAAAATGAGTCGCATGTGATGAGCTCCTATATTTATTTAATTGACCAACATAATAGCTACAAAAAAATTAGGTGTATGCGCTGCTTTAGTCCGCATTGCCGATGAAGCCTAATCCAGGTCGTTGGATTTGTTCCTTAAGTTTTAATTAAATTTGCAAATTTAGTCTTTTACTTTTTAATGAGGTTCTGGCTAACAACTGGCTATAAGTGGCCCCATCACCGTACTTGCTGGTGCGAGCCTGACACTGAAACAGGGCGCGGTTCATCCATGGCGTAGGCGTCAGCAACATAGGCCGGGCCTTTCATCACCATCACGATGACACAACCAATCGCAAGGGTTAAAACCAGTGCCCAATGCAAGATCACAAGTCCCACCATGACATAAAAGAATTTTTCAACAGAACGGGTGTATTCAAGCCCATCGAGCAGAAAAGCGCCACCGCTCGCCATGAGCGGCAACACTGTGCCAGTGACCCAAATGAGTCGTAGCTTTTTCCAAATTTCCCACTCTAAGCCTGCGGAGGAGCGCTGAAAGCCTTCGAGCTTTGAAAAGAAATTCATGTTCTGTTTATTTAGATCTGGTTAACTTGCAACCGTAGCTGAGTGGCGAAGGTTGTTGGTAGATGTTTCGTTCAATGACAAGCGAACACCGAGTACGCCGCCGCCATTTCGCACAGGCGCTTTTCGAAGACTAATGTCAATGGTTTTGATTTCTGAATAGACAAGGCAAGCATCAACAATTTTTGTCATGAGTCTTTCTTGTGTTTCATAGTGACCACCGCCAGCAATGCGATCAATTTCTGCCATGAGCGGGTCATAGTCAAAGACATGGGCCATGGCATCTGTGGCGATCAATACTTTGTCAGGGTCAATGCCAAGCGTGAGGTCCAGCAAGTGAACGTCGGGTTTTGTATCGTGAGGCCCGTATGTGCCTATCTGCGTATTGAGTTCAAGATCGCGCAGTTC
>JACCEA011471465.1_pt1 | contig 16630 bp, 11 predicted proteins | sample 7449851 | NCBI WGS metagenome assembly JACCEA01 (sample SAMN15323453, study PRJNA562643) | freshwater metagenome | isolation source: river surface water | place: USA:Blue River Watershed | collected 2017-08-18 | reverse complement strand
TCTTTACTACCGCCACAATAACTCCCACACCAACTCCACGCCTAAAACCATGAGGATCTGGCTGCGAATACTCGGCACAATCGCTATTCTTGGAACAATTGGATACACGGCACTTTAGGTGAGTCCCTGGCCGGCGGCGCTGTTCTACCGCATGATCATGAACTATGGCGGACAGACGGCGATGCAGGCATTGGAACGACACCTTCCCGCTGACGTCGCCGCGCAGCATGATGAACACTACGATCCCATGGACGCTGACGCCTATCTGGATGTGTTCTATCCCGGTGATATTAAAAGCACAGCACGTTTGCTTCCCACGGTGGTCTGGATCCACGGTGGTGCATGGTTATCGGGGGGTAAAGAGTATGTTGCGAACTACCTGAGAATTCTGGCCGACAAGGGGTACACAACTGTCGGAGTCGGGTATTCTCTGGCACCCGGCCATCAGTACCCAACGCCGATTCAGCAGGTAAACACTGCCCTCACCTATCTCGTGAAACATGCAGCCAGACTTCATGTGAACCCGTCTCAACTCATTCTGGCGGGCGACTCAGCCGGTGCGCAGATCGCTGCCCAACTGGCCACTATCATCACTGCACGCTCTTATGCCAAAACTGTGGGGATCACGCCAGCCATTGAACGCTCTCAGCTACGTGGCACAATCTTACATTGTGGCCCATACGACCTTGAGGCTGTGAATTTCAATGGAGGCTTCGGTCACTTTCTCCACACCGCCATGTGGGCCTACAGCGGCAGTAAGGACTTTCGCCAGCTGCCACAGCTGGCCCCGTTTTCGGTTCTTCATTACGTGACGCCAGAGTTTCCGCCAACCTTCATTACAGTAGGTAACGGCGACCCGTTGTTGTCCCAATCACGAGCCCTCGCCGACGCACTGATCGGCCAAGGTGTAGCGGTAGATAGTCTATTTTTTCCAGAAAGCTACCAACCGAAGCTGCCACACGAGTACCAGTTCAACCTGGATAACGATGCCGGCCAGCTGGCGCTCGAACGCACCCTTGCTTTCATACAACAGGTGATAGCTTCTCACTGAAAAATGTAGCTGATCCACTAAAGATGTGGCTCAGAAGAGCCACAGGACAAGAACCTCGGTACGCTATCGAGGTGGGAGGACTGTACTGACTGTCCAAGCAGTCAGTCTAGGCGACAGTTGTTTTTGCTGACTTTCCCGCTTGCAGATACTTATCGATCCCCGCCGCCATCTTGCGGCCTTCAGCGATGGCCCAGACGATAAGCGAGGCACCGCGTTTGGTGTCGCCGCCGGCAAAGACACCGTCGAGATTGCTCATGAAGTTTTGGTCGACTGCTACGGCACCACGTGCGTCATAGTTCACACCCAGGCTGTCGAGCAAACCATTCCTGACGGGACCGGTGAAGCCCATGGCGAGCAGTACCAAATCGGCAGTGATCTCAAACTCACTGTGAGGCACCGGTGTGAACTTACCATTCTCAAACTTAACCCGATTGGCATGAAGCTTGGTCACTTGACCGTCGTGGCCGGAGAACTTCGTCGTGGACACACTCCATTGCCGGTCACAGCCTTCTTCATGGGCATGGGACGTACGGAGCTGCATCGGCCAGAGAGGCCAGGGGGTCGAATCGGCTCGCTGCGGTGGGGGTTCTGGCAGCAATTCGAATTGATGGGCTTCAAGACACCCTTGTCGATGTGCCGTACCGAGACAGTCGGAGCCTGTATCGCCCCCGCCGATGATAACGACGCGCTTCCCTTTGGCAGTGATCGGCTCGTCGGTTATCGGAATGCCGGCCGTGCGCTTATTCTGCTGGGTCAAATACTCCATCGCCAGATGCACACCCTTCAGCTCACGCCCTGGGATCGGCAACTCACGGGCCAGCTCGGCCCCCATGGTCAGCCCAACTGCATCAAACTGTTGCCGCAACTGTTGGCCGGTGATGTCTCTGCCGACGGCGACGCCCGTTTGGAACTTCACCCCTTCGGCTTTCATCTGTTCCAGACGGCGGTCGATCACCCACTTTTCCATCTTAAAGTCGGGAATACCGTAGCGAAGTAAGCCGCCGATCCGATCAGACTTTTCGAAAACCGTCACATCATGGCCGGCCCGAGCCAATTGCTGTGCGGCGGCCAATCCAGCCGGACCGGAACCGACAATTGCCACGGTCTTGCCGGTGTTCAGGACCGGCACGATCGGCGTGACAAACCCTTCGTTGAAGCCCCGATCAACGATGTTCCATTCAATGACGCGGATCGAGACCGGATCTTGGTTAATCCCAAGCACACAGGCCCCTTCACAGGGGGCTGGGCAGAGACGTCCCGTGAACTCAGGGAAATTATTCGTGGTGTGGAGCGCCTTCAGCGCATCATTCCAACGGCCGCGATAGACGAGATCGTTCCACTCTGGGATCAGATTCACAACGGGACAACCGGTATGGCCCTGGCAAAACGGCACACCACAGTCCATACAGCGGGCGCCCTGAGTCTTCAGCTTATCCTCAGGGATCGGCTCGTACATCTCCTTCCAATCAAGCACACGCAGCTCGATTGGCTTACGCTTCGGGCCCTCGCGGGCGTATTTCATGAAACCTTTCGGATCACCCATCTTTTTCCTAGTGCTGAGATCTGGGGACCGAGTGCTGAGTGCCAAAACATGAATATGGATTCATCGTCTCAGACCTCAGTCCTCGCTACTCAGTCCTGATTTAGTGGACTGCACTCGCTTTCCGCTTCCGCTCCTCAATGACTCGTTTGTAATCAACCGGCATCACCTTCACAAACTTCGGTACCGTGGCCTCGAAGGCATCAAGCACTTGCTTGGCCTTACGGCTCCCCGTGTACATAAAGTGTTTGGTGAGCAACCCATGGAGCAGTTGCTTGTCTTCTTTTGTGGTCAACATCTCCAGTTCGACCATTCCCGTATTGCAGCGACTCTGGAATGTCCCTGTATCATCCAAGACGAACGCCACTCCTCCGGACATACCGGCTGCAAAGTTGCGACCGGTCATACCGAGGACGACCACCACGCCACCCGTCATATATTCACAACCGTGATCGCCTGTCCCTTCGACCACGGTTTGCGCACCACTATTTCGCACGGCAAACCGCTCGCCCGCCATTCCATAGAAATAGGCCTCGCCTTGTGTGGCCCCATAGAGCGAGGTATTGCCGACCAAAATCGTCTCTTCCGGACTATAGAGGATGTTCTTGGGTGGAAAGACGATAATCTTCCCGCCGGACAACCCCTTCCCAATGTAGTCGTTGGACTCGCCCTCAAGCGTAAGCGTGATGCCCTTCGCCAAAAAGGCCCCAAACGATTGACCGGCCGATCCGGAAAACTTGATCGAAATCGTGTCTTCCGGTAACCCGTCAGGCCCGTACTTTTTCGCAATTTTACTGGAGAGCACTGTACCGGTCGTCCGGTTGATATTTCTGATCGGGAGTTCAACCGTGACCTTCTCGCCCACCTCGATCGCAGCCTTACAGAGTTCGACGAGCTGGTTATCGAGAATATCGGCGAGACCATGGTCCTGCTTCTGCACGCAATACCGAGGCACATCCACAGAGACATCCGGCGCCGTCAGTAGCGGCGTCAGATCAAGCCCCTTGGCCTTCCAGTGGTCGACCGCTTTGGTAATCTTCAGCTTGTCGACACGACCGACCATTTCGTTGATCGTTCTGAAACCGAGCTTCGCCATCAACTGCCGTGCTTCTTCTGCAACAAAGAACAGGTAGTTGACGATATGTTCCGGCTTGCCGTTGAACTTCTTGCGTAATTCAGGATCTTGCGTCGCAATCCCGACAGGGCAGGTATTCAGATGGCACTTGCGCATCATGATGCAGCCTTCGACAATCAGCGGAGCCGTCGCGAATCCGTATTCCTCTGCGCCAAGCAACGTAGCGATGACCACGTCTCGGCCGGTCTTCATCTGGCCATCTGTTTCAACTCGGATACGCCCTCGCAGGTCGTTGAGCACCAATGTCTGGTGCGTCTCTGCCAACCCAAGCTCCCAAGGGATGCCTGCGTATTTAATGGATGAGAGCGGCGACGCACCTGTGCCGCCGGAATCTCCACTGATGAGCACTTTGTCTGCATGGGCCTTTGCAACACCGGCCGCCACCGTCCCAACACCGACCTCCGATACCAACTTCACTGAGACACCGGCATCAGGGTTGGAGTTTTTCAAATCAAAGATAAGCTGCGCCAAATCCTCGATCGAATAAATATCGTGGTGGGGTGGAGGCGAGATCAGCTGCACACCAGGCGTGGCATAGCGAAAGCGGGCGATGTTCTCGTCCACCTTATGACCGGGCAACTGGCCACCTTCTCCCGGTTTCGCCCCCTGCGCCATCTTGATCTGCAGTTCCCGTGCATTCACAAGATAGTGCGCCGTGACTCCGAATCGAGCCGACGCCACCTGCTTAATGTAACTATTCTTGGAATCGCCGTTCGGTAAGGGACGGAACCGCTCCGGGTCTTCCCCCCCTTCGCCCGTATTGCTTTTGCCGCCAAGCCGATTCATCGCGATGGCAAGAGTTTCATGCGCCTCTTTGCTGATCGACCCGAAAGACATGGCTCCGGTGTTGAAGCGCTTCACAATTTCCTTCGCTGATTCCACTTCTTCAAGTGGAATGGGCTGAGGATCGAACTTGAAGTCCAGCAGACCACGCAGGTTCGAGCGCCGCTTGCCCTCATCATTCACAACCTGCGCAAACTCCGCGTACGTCTTCGGGTCGTTTGAGCGGCTGGCATGTTGTAGCTTGTAGATCGTCTCCGGATTCCAGTTATGATGCTCACCCTGGATGCGATAGTGAATCTCGCCTCCGAAATCGAGCTGGCGGATCGCCGCTGGCTCATAGGCTACGCGGTGTCGACGCAGCGTCTCTTCGCCTATTTCGCGGATCCCGACCCCTTCCACGCGCGACGGGGTTCCGGTGAAATAGCGGTCAATGAGCTCGCGACTTAACCCGATCGCCTCGAAGATCTGTGCGCCGCAGTATGACTGCACGGTGGAAATTCCCATTTTTGAGAAGATCTTGAGCAGGCCCTTGTTGATCGCCTTGATGAATTTTCCTTCCGCCGTCTGCGCGTCGAGCCCTTCGGGTAGGTAATTGTCACGTTCCATATCGACGAGCGATTCAAACACAAGATACGGGTTGATCGTCCCGGCACCGTACCCGATCAAACAGGCGAACTGATGCACATCACGGGGTTCGCCCGTTTCCAAGATCAACCCCACTTCGGTTCTTGTACACTCCCGAACCAGATGGTGGTGGACGGCAGAAATACCGACCAAACTTGGGATCGGTGCCCACTCCTCGTTCACCCCACGATCGCTCAGGATCAGGAACTTGTACCCTTCCTTGATGGCATGCGAGGCCTGTTTGCAGAGATCATCGACCGCCTCACCAAGCCCATCCGGACCTTCAGCGACGCGGAATAACATCCTGAGCGTCTTGCTTTTGAAGTGTGGGTCCGAAATGCCACGGATCTTTTGCAAATCGGCGTTCGTCAGAATCGGCTGCTGCACCTTAATGCGGCGGCAAGACTCAGGCGATTCATCCATCAAGTTCGGCTTCGGACCGATGTTGGTCACCAGCGACATCACGAGCTGTTCCCGGATCGGGTCGATCGGCGGATTCGTGACCTGTGCAAAGAGCTGCTTAAAATACTTGAACAGGAGTTGCGGTCGATCGGACAGCACCGCCAAGGGAGTATCGGTCCCCATCGAAGAGATCGCTTCTTCGCCCGTCACAATCATCGGCGTGATGACCATCTTCAGTTCTTCGACCGTGTACCCGAAGGCCTGCTGCCGCTGGCGAATCGTCGGGTGATCCGGCTGCGGAACGTTCAGCGGATCCGGTAACTCGTCCAACGAAACACCGTACTGCGTGACCCAACTGCGATAGGGTTTTCGCCCCACGATACCGGCTTTAATCTCTTCGTCATCAATGATACGGCCCTGCACCGTATCGACGAGAAACATTCGTCCGGGTTGGAGCCGGCCCTTCATCCGAATCTCTTTCGCGTCAGCCGGCAAGACGCCTGCCTCCGATGCGAGGACCACGAGCCCGTCGGTCGTCACGTGATACCGACAAGGGCGCAGTCCATTTCGATCCAACGTGGCGCCGATCAACTTCCCGTCGGTGAAGCATACAGCCGCAGGCCCGTCCCACGGCTCCATCATGGCCGCATGATATTGATAGAACCCACGGCGATCCAGATCCATCTGAGGATTCGCCACCCATGGTTCGGGAATCAGCATCATCATGGCATGCGGTAGCGAACGGCCACCGAGCAGCAGGAACTCCAGAGCGTTGTCCAAACAGGCTGAGTCGCTTTGATCCTCGGAGACGATGGGGAAAAGCTTGTCCATGTCCTTCCCGAAGAGCTCCGAATGAAGCCGACCTTGGCGCGCCTTCATCCAATTGACATTCCCCTTGAGCGTATTGATCTCACCGTTATGGCACACATACCGATAGGGATGGGCCCGCGGCCAGGTGGGAAACGTATTGGTGCTGAAGCGTGAGTGCACAAGCGCCAGGGCGCTTACCATCCGTTCATCGGTGAGATCCTGATAGTAGGCCGCCATTTGATGCGGCAACAACAACCCCTTATAGACGATGGTGTTGGCGGACAAGCTCGGAACATAGAAGTGCTCTCGCCCTTGAATGGCCGACTCTGCCACAGCCTTTTCAACTCGCTTGCGAACCACATACAACTTTCGCTCGAACTGCGTTTCGTTGAACGCATCTCGCGCGATAAAGACCTGCCGCATGAACGGCTCCGTCGTTCGTGCAAGAGCACCGATCTGATCACTCTTGACCGGCACATCACGCCAACCGAGGAGGCGCAGACCTTCCTCGGCAATGATCTCAGTGAATACCTTCTCGCAAAGCCGTCGAGAGTCGGTATTGGGAGGCAGAAACAGCTGGCCGACTCCGTACTCGCCCAAATCCGGTAAGGCCACGCCTGCATCGCCTGCAACCCGCTTCAGGAAGGCGTGCGGAATCTGTAACAGAATACCTGCTCCGTCTCCGGTGTGAGCATCTGCACCCTGGGCCCCTCTGTGCGTCAAATTCTCCAAAACTTGAAGTCCTTTACGGACAATGTCGTGGGATTTTTTCCCTTTGATGTTGACGACAAACCCAATCCCACAGGAATCCTTCTCATGTTGAGGATCGTAGAGCCCCTGTCGGTTGGGAAATCCAGGAATATTCATAGATCTATCTCGTTCAAACAATGGACGTTTTCTATATGTATGGTATGAGGAACGGAGCAAGGAAACACCCCTGAGTGGACACACCCTTCCATCCGTATCCAGGGTGGACCTCACCCACATGGGTTACCGTGATGGGAACTTACTGGATGGGTCCTTCCTCTGTCAAGATTGCGTTGGGCTTATACCCCTTTCATTTGCTTGACTTTATTTCCTTGGCTGCCATACCATCCGCCGCATGACACAAGGTCCAGTCATCGCGACCCTGCACAACATGTCGGATGTGTGGGAGTCCTATCGGAGTGAGCTGGACGGAGTCGAGGATCGCGTACGGAAGAACCTCGATTCCAGCGTGACCTTGGTCAATACCGTCGCCGCACACATTCTGAGCGGCGGGGGGAAACGGGTCAGGCCCCTTCTCTTGCTCCTCTCCGCCCGTCTCTGTGGGTATACCGGAGCTGAACATCACCAACTTGGCAGCATTGTTGAATTCATCCATACCGCCACCCTCTTGCACGACGATGTTGTGGATGATGCCGATCTCCGGAGGGGAAGACGAACCGCACGTAAGGTGTGGGGGAACCAAATCAGCATTTTGGTCGGTGACTACCTCTATACGAAAGCGATGTGTAAGGTCGTCGAGTTTCAGAGTCAGGGGATTAACGAGGTCCTCGCCGAAGCCTGCAAGAAGATGGCAGAGGGGGAAGTGTTGCAGCTCTACTACAACGGAAATCCCTCCATGCCCGAGATCGATTACATCAAGATCGTCGAGCACAAGACGGCGGGGTTGATTGCCGCAGCGTGCCGCATGGGAGCCATTCTGGCCGAAGCATCCGAACCGCAGCAGGATGCGCTGTTTCGCTTCGGCCAATATCTCGGCATCGCCTTCCAAGTGGCAGATGACACGCTGGATTACATTGCAAACGGCGAATCGCTTGGGAAAACGATCGGACAGGATCTCCGACAGGGGAAGGCGACACTCCCGTTGCTGCATTTGTTACAGCAGTGTTCAGAGCAGGACCGTCAGATGATCAAAGATCGCATGGAGACGCGGACACTGAGCACGACGGATTTGGAGCGCATTCTGTCACTGATGGCCAATTTCGGGTCGATTACCTATGCTATGGATCGCGCCCGCGCATACATCACGGCCGCGAAGGATGAACTGGACTGCTTCGAGGATAGTACGGCGCGACGCGCCCTATCCGTCGCGGCGGACTATATGATTACCCGAGACCGGTAACAGTCTTCCCGCCGATCGGAACAACGCCAGGCCGTGGGAGCGGCACGGCGTCTGGCGAAAGGACCCCGCTCTCTCCTGTAACCATCAAAACGGCGTCGCTGTTCCGAACACGACATTGCCAGGGAGTTGCTCATGTCACAGGTTTTTCCATTCCACGGTCTGCGGTACGATCAGACGCTCGTCGGAGCAATCACGGAGGTCATCGCCCCACCATACGATATTATCGATGCAGCCGGGCAGAAACAACTCCATGATCGACATCCCCACAATATCATCCGCATGGAACTGGGACTCGACCAGCCCGGTGACAGTGCGACGCACAACCGCTATACCCGTGCTGCTGCAACGCTCCAAAGCTGGATCACGGAAGGGATCCTCAAGCGTGATGCGCAACCGACCATCTATTACCACACAATCGAATATCGTCCACCCTACTCAGCTCCCGACGCTCCCACGAAAGTGCTGCGTGGATTCCTGGCATTGGTCAAACTGGAGGCGCTGGACTCCGGGCACATCTATCCGCATGAGAACACCCGCGCCGCGGCAAAGACTGATCGACTGAACCTCATTGAGGCCTGTCGGGCGAATTTCAGCCCAATCTGGTCACTGTACTCCGATCCTCAGGGAATCATCATCCAACTTTTGGAAACCGAGACAAGCGGCACACCGGCCAGCTATGACTTCCAGGACGAGGCTGGTTGTCGAGAACGCCTGTGGACCGTCACCGACAACCGCGTGCTGAAACAGATCACCGAAGCCATGCAGAGCAAGCCGCTGTTCATTGCCGACGGCCACCATCGCTATGAAACGGCGTTGAATTATCAAAAGCTCCGGCGACAACAGGCCTCTACGTCGACAGGCCCGCAGCCCTATGACTCAGTCCTCATGCTACTCGCCCCGCTTGAGGATCCAGGACTGACGGTGTTGCCCACACACCGGGTCACCACCACCCCGTTACCTCCGTTCGAACAGATCAAACAAATGCTGGGTGACGTGTTTGAGTTTCGAGAATTTCCCTTTACCCCATCCTCGCATGAGCAGATCCGCACCCAGTTCCTCACCAGCCTACGGACGGAAGGGACGAAGGCGCCGGTGTTTGGCCTGGCGAAACAAGGGGATCCTCGATACGTGACCCTCACTCTGAAGCCGAGTCATCGACCTTCCGCTACGGCTTCACCTCGCACTAAACTCGACGTCTCCCTGCTATAGCAACGCATCGTCACCAAACTCTGCCAAACCCAGCAAGAACAGGAGTCGTTTCTCTACACCAAGGATGATCTTGAGGCCCTCGATTGGGTGTACCGTGGAACAGGGACCGGAGCCTTGTTGCTGAACGCAACCAAAGTCAGCGAAGTCCAAGCCGTCGCAGCGGCGGGAGAACGCATGCCGCACAAGTCCACGTATTTCTATCCGAAACCGTTGACCGGGCTCGTCATCAATGTCATGGGCGGTCAGTGAAGGGTGGTGAGTGGGCAGTGAGGGGTTGTCCGCACGAGCATACAACAGCATCGTTGCCTCACGTTTGACCCATCACACACACCTCACGTCTGATGTATGAACGCAAAGATTCTCATCGTTGACGACGATCCAGACATCGTACTCATGCTGGAGGATCGACTGCAGGCCTCCGGATACGAGACCGTTACCGCACTTGAGGGGCAGCAGGCCCTTGATCTCATTGTGCATGAGTCGCCTCACCTCGTCCTGCTGGACCTGACGTTACCCAAGCTCTCCGGCCTCGATGTGCTCAAGCGCTTAGCTCAAATGAAACCGGCGGACAGCCCTCCGGTCATTGTCATGACCGCGCATGCTTCCATTCAGGCCGCCGTCGAAGCCATGAAAGAAGGCGCGTACGACTTTCTGACCAAGCCTCTCGACAATGATCATCTCCTCATCGTCATCCGGAAAGCGCTGGAGCGGGACACACTCCGACGACACGTTGCCTATCTCCGCTCTGAGGTTGACGGTCGTTACGCGAATATCGTCGGCAACAGCCCGTCGGTCCGCTCCGTCGTTGAAGCAGCACAGCGAGCCGCCAAATCCGATGCAGGGGTGTTACTGCTGGGCGAGAGTGGGACTGGGAAAGAACTCTTTGCACGCTCGATTCATCAGTGGAGTCCTCGTTGTGCCATGCCGCTCATCGTCATCAATTGCGTGGCGTTGACCGAGACACTCCTCGAGAATGAACTTTTCGGCCATGAACGCGGGGCATTCACCGGAGCGGATCGGCAGCAAAAAGGCAAATTGGAAATGGCCGACGGTGGTACGGTCTTCCTCGACGAAATCGGGGATATGCCGCTCACCCTGCAGGCCAAGCTGCTCCGTGTACTTCAGGACCGGGAGTTCCAACGTGTCGGTGGATCCAAGACCGTATCAGTCAACATCCGCATCATCGCCGCCACCAATAGGGACCTTCGTCAGGCCGTCAAGACGGGGCAGTTTCGGGAAGATCTGTACTTTCGTCTCAATGTCGTCACGCTGACGCTCCCACCGCTCCGTGAGCGGCAAGGAGATGTCCCCGCGCTTGCACAATTCTTCTTGGAGCGACACACGCGAGATGCCAAACGTACCGGGATGGTCCTCAGTCCGGCTGCCGTGGAGGCGTTAACCCGATACCCATGGCCCGGCAACATCCGCGAATTGGACAACGTCATCGCCCGAGCCGTCGTCCTCAGCCCCAAAGACACGATCGAACCGGATATGTTGGCACTCCTCTCGGATGACGCAGAACTCCGTCAGAATGGGGATGATGCGCTACAATCCTATCTTGACCTGCCCTACCATGAGTCCATGGAGGGGCACAGCCGGTACATCATCACACGCGCCATGGAGCGGGCCGAGGGCAATCAAACCAAAGCGGCCGAGTCGCTCAAACTCCAGCGCACTTATCTCGCACGTCTCCTCAAACACCAAAAAGTCTGAGTCTCAGGCAGAACTTGACCGGAGGCAAGCTGTCGACGAGTCTGGTGATCAGTGAGATGTGCGGTGAGGAGAACGCTCTTCCAATCGAATCCGCCCGGAACGGGCATCGTGCTCCGCTTGTGTGTAGCGTTCGGCCGTTCCGATGTCCGACCAGTATCCGTGAAGGTCATAGCCAAGTACGGGTTCTCCCCGTTCGATGGCCGCCACGTAGGGATCAATGATTGAGGACACAACCCCCTTCGGCACCTGCTGCAGCAGCCGGGGATGAAGGATGTGAATCCCTGCAAACATACGCTTCGCGATCGTCGTAGCCTCCCTGACTCCTCGCCCCGTGATACGCACGATCCGATCCTGCTCTCCCACCTCCACCAAGCCCCAGTGCTCGGCATCCTGATCTTCCCGCAAAGCCAAGGTCGCCGCCGCTCCTCGGGAGCGATGAAAGTCCCGCAAGGCTTCGAGATCGAGTTCGACCAACGTATCCGCGTTCAGGATCAACACCGGTTCTCCTGAAAAATACGGCTCGGCTTTCTTGATGCCTCCGCCGGTCCCGAGGATGATTGGTTCATGGGAGTAGATGATCCGCATCCCAAACTTCGAGCCGTCACCCAATGCCTGCTCGATCATCGGCCCCAGATAATGCAAATTGATGACGACGTGGTGAAATCCGTGCCGCTTCAGCAACAATAAATTCCAGACAATGAGCGGGGTACCGGCAATCGGGAGTAACGGCTTCGGAATTGTGTTCGTCAGCGGCCTGAGGCGAGTCCCCAGACCTGCGGCAAGAATCATGGCTCTCACAGGATCTAGTGCTGGGGACTGAGTGCTGAGTGCTGAGTCGATAATTCGATGCTCAGTCCTCAGTCCTCGTCCATCAGTCCTCTATTGCAGTTCCGGCACATATGGGACAAGATGCTTCCGAAGCGGTTCCAACTCCGGATATTTTTGAAGATTCCGTTTGACGTAACTCAGGACACGAGGAATATCTGCCAAAAACTTCGGATTGCCCTTGACGCGATCAATGTAGACGAACCGACCGGCTGCCTTCAGATTTCGCTGGATACTCGTGAGATCAAACACTCGGCGGAAGGCCGCTCGATCGATACCTCCGACACCTTGGTCGGTCATTTGGTCCTGATAGTACTCCACTAACTCATCGACCAACGCCTCATCAAGTTGAATGTAGGCATCCCGCACCAGTGACGCCAAGTCGTAGGTGGCCGGCCCCATCAACGCATCTTGAAAATCGATCACACCAAGTCGTGTGCCGTCGACCATCAGGTTACGCGAATGGTAATCACGATGCGTAAAGATCCGCGGTTGACCGGCCAACTCATCAGCAATATTCTTGAACACTCCCCGAATAGCCTCCGCATCGACATCGGCCAACGGGTTGCCGTTCCGCACCTCGACTCCATACTCCAGAAAGTGCTCAAACTCCCACATCAGTAACGGAGCATCAAACCCACGATGAAACGCAAGGCAGGTGTGATCATTCGCCTTGGTAACGTTGATCTGCATCTGCACGAGTACGTCAATAGCCTGCCTGTAACGCGACTTCACCTGAGCCTGATCGGCACGACTCACGGCATCCGCTAAGGTCACATCGCCGAAATCTTCCAGATACAGGAGTCCTGCCGACTGATCATAATAGTAGAGTGTCGGCACGGGGACCTGTACTCCGGCCAAATGAGACCGAATATTGATAAACGGCAATTCCGCAATCTGATGTGCCGTTCCACTGACCGCCTCCTCGGACTGTTTGAACCCTTCCGGCTCAGCCAGCTGCATCACGATGACAGAATGCGGTGGCCCTCCCGTCAGGGTTGCACGAAAATACCGCCGGTTGGAGGCATCTCCGACCAATGGCGTGGTGGTCTGCAATCCAAGACCCGGCCGCAATTTTGTCGCGATCGCATCGGCCAGGACGGCAGGATCTGGAGACGCTAACGGTATCTTGGGAGAAGGCTGGTTGCTCGTGACCATAGCTCGCTGAGTATAGCGGGCATCCGGCAGCTTGTCACGAATGCTGTATTGTTCAGCCAGCTTCAGGGTGAGGTTTCTGGAACGGAATTCATCGGTCGCAGACTCAGTACCCGATGCATGACACCTGCCCCAATTGCTCCGCCGATTGTATCGGCCACCCAATCGAGCCAACTAGATTCTCGAAACGGAACGAAGGCTTGATGGATTTCGTCGCTGACTCCATACAACGATGTGAAGACGATGGCCAACAGCATCGCCTGCCGTCGCCAGCCCTCACGCGGAGTCGCGTGAAAAGCCCGGTAACACAGCGCACCCAACACCGCATATTCAACGGCATGTAAGACTTTATCACTAAAATGAGTGACGAACGGCACCTGTTCTTCAGGGTGCGACTGCGACGACATGTAGAAAATAAGCGCAGCATACGCACAAACCGGCCCCCACGAACGCAGAAGACACTTCATATCATTCCCCCGGTGCTCCACATCTCCAAAAACCTCTCCCCAGATTGCATGCCTATACCCCCTATGACATACTGAAAAACGAAAGGAATCGGTCGCGATGAAGCAGGTCCACATCTGTTTTTTCTGGCACATGCACCAGCCCTACTATACGGACCCGGTGACCGCATCGGCCAGTATGCCGTGGGTACGCCTCCATGCGACCAAGGCCTACTATGATATGGCCTATGTACTCCAACAATTTCCAGAGGTACACGCGACATTCAACTTTACCCCATCGTTGCTCCTCCAGTTACAAGAGATTGGAACCGGAACGGTGCTCGACCTGTTTCTCGAGCACGCCCAACGACCAGCGGCAGACCTCACGCTCGAAGAAAAGGCTTTTTTGGTTCGGCATTTCTTTTCCGCCAATTGGGCGACCATGGTCCGTCCCTATCCCCGATACCATGAGTTGCTCGTCAAACGAGGCTTGGAGGTCAGCGATCACGATCTTCCTCGGATTGCCCGTCAGTTTTCAACACAAGAACTCTTGGATCTTCAAATCTGGCACAACCTGGCCTGGTTCGGATACGGCACCATCCGACAGTATCCTCGCCTGGCTGACCTGCGCCAGAAAAATCGCGGCTTCACCGAGGATGAAAAACAGGAGGTGCTCGCACTGCAGCGTACAGCGGTCCAAGAGATTGTCCCGTTGTACCGGCAGCTCATGGAACGGGGACAAATCGAGCTCACCACGACTCCCTTCTTTCACCCGATTCTGCCGTTAGTCATCGACACCGACATCACCCGTCGCGCCAGACCCGATCTCCCCTTGCCGGCCAGATTCCGGGCACAAGAAGATGCAGAGGCGCAGCTCCGAGAGGCTGTCCTCTTTCATCAACAGACGTTCGGGCAGCCTCCATCCGGCCTGTGGCCGTCAGAAGGATCGGTCTGCCCCGAGATGCTTCCGCTTGTCCATCAAGTAGGCTTGCGCTGGCTCGCTACCGACGAAGGCATTCTGGCTCGATCCCTCGCAATGGGCGGTCTGCCATGGCAGCGATCATCCGCCCTGTATCAACCGTACCACATCGGTGAGGCCGGCCAATCCCTGGCCATCCTGTTCCGCGACCGTGAGATCTCCGATGCCTTTGGATTCGTGTATCACAAGACGACGCCGGAAGCGGCTGCCGAGGACGTCACGCGACGGTTGCGAGGAATCATCCAAGACAGCCCTCAAGAACGACTCCTCATTGCCATTGTATTGGACGGTGAAAATCCTTGGGAACATTACCACGACGGAGGCGAACAATTCCTTTCGCTTCTCTATGAAAGCTTGACGCACCATGCATTAGATCAGACCGGACAACTGACGGTCCACTCTTCAACCATCTCCACCGCGCTGGCCTCGATGCCGCCCACACAGCACCTATCCGCACTTCATTCAGGTTCCTGGATCAATTCCGATTATAAGATTTGGATCGGACACCAAGAAGACAATCGTGGGTGGGACCTGCTTGGGCACACGCGCACGCAACTGCTGGATCGTGTGGCGAGTCTTCCTCCTGATCGTGCTCAAGCCGCCTGGCGTGAGCTGTACGCCGCAGAAGGGAGTGACTGGTTCTGGTGGTACGGTGACGATTTCGACACCGACTTCAAGCCCGAATTCGATCGCCTCTTCCGAACGCATCTCCGCAATGTCTGGACGTACATGGGCCTCCCGCCTCCAGACCAACTCAACCAAGCGATCTGTGCGAAGGGGATGCCGTTTGATTCCGAGATGGTTCAACAGCCGGTCGGTCTCCTCACACCCACCATCGACGGCAGGGTCACCAACTTCTTTGAATGGCGGGGAGCGGGCACCATCAGTACCCAGCCGCCCCTCGGAGCCATGTGGAAGGCCGATGGGATCTTCACGGCCATCCGCTTCGGCTGGAACCTCGATCAGTTTGTCATGAGATTCGACGTCGATGAGACCAATCTCAAGAAAGACGGTTTCGACGTCGAGATCGTGTTCCAAGGCCTACAATCCAAGTATCGACTCACGTTTCCCCTCTCCTTGTCAGGCCCAGGCGAATTTCAATTGTCTCGCCGGACAACAACGGATGCCTGGCAACCCGTCGGCTCCCGTCAGTCAATTCACGCACAGACCATCCTGGAGTTGGCAGTCCCCTGGAAGGACCTTGATCTGGAAACAGGACAGACGATTCAGCTTTCAGTCGTGGTACAAGAACATGGCCTCGAAGTGGCCCGATACCCCAGCCAGCGTCCCGCCGTGCTCACCGTGCCGGGACCGGACTTTGAAGCAGGAATGTGGAGAGTGTGATCATCGTAAGGGGCAAAGGGTGAGGCGTAAGGGGTTGAGAAGAGGTTCGGCGGATTCTAGCCGGTCCCGTTGAGTCTTCTGACTCCTCACCCCTTTCCACTTACCCCTTACCTAACTAGGAGGAACAGATGCCCGATCTACGACGTGATCCGATAGTCGGTCGCTGGGTGATTATTTCAACGGAACGCAGCGGCCGCCCCCATGATTTCATCACCCCTCAATCGGCTCGAACGAATGCCGCGTCGCTTTGCCCGTTTTGTCCCGGACAAGAACGCTTGACCCCGAAAGAAATCATGGCCTATCGGCCACAACCGGCAGCTCCCAACACCCCAAATTGGACCGTCCGGGTCGTCCCCAATAAGTTTCCCGCGCTCCAGGTGGAAGGCGAGATGGGGCGCGAAGGCATCGGTCTCTATGACCGGATGAATGGAATCGGCGCACATGAAGTCATCATTGAAGCCCCGACCCATGTCGAAGGCCTCGCGGAGATGCCGACGAAGCGACTTGAGG
>JACCEA011235335.1_pt1 | contig 16632 bp, 11 predicted proteins | sample 7449851 | NCBI WGS metagenome assembly JACCEA01 (sample SAMN15323453, study PRJNA562643) | freshwater metagenome | isolation source: river surface water | place: USA:Blue River Watershed | collected 2017-08-18 | reverse complement strand
GGGGTGAAACCATGAAAAGCAGCACAACACGGAGCCCAAGAGTTTGGCCTATCTGTCTTTCTCTGGCCGCCTTGATCCTGAGTTCCCGAGCTTTCGGTGCTTCAAAATACGGTCTGGTTGCGTTTACGGAAGTGGAGGCGAAATGGCAACAGGCTCAGGGTTCTGGAAGCTTGAATACCAGCGGCTGGAAATTTCTGGAGGGTGCGCCGATCGCAGTGGAGCCTCCACCAAGCGATGATGACGATGATGTGGTCGTAGGTCCCAAGCCAAAACCGGCCCCAGTGCCAGGCCGGGAAAATCAGACGAATAAGGTGTTCAAGACCTTTAAGCTGGCGTCCCAGGAAAGAGCCGGTCTCGTCCAACGCATGGCCTACCTGGAACTCTTTCTGCGTGCTGCTGATGGTTACTCGCTGGCAAAAGATCCAGAAGTGGAAAACACCGCTGCCAGTGAACTTTCCGGTCGTAGCGCAGCGGTCCTTGGCTGGAGAACAAGGGCTCAAATTGAGTTGGCCTTGATCAAACTGGCTTTGGGTTTCGACGCCCCAGCCTGGTCGGACAAATGCGGAAACTTCAATCAGGCCAGTGGCTATGCCACCATCCTGAAAATCGATGGCACAAATGTTCCCGCCGAGGCTCGTACATTGTTCACCAGCCTTGGGAATTTTGATCGGCAGTTTGCATTGCGAAGCGATACCCAGGCGGCGAGTGGATTCTCGTTGGCCAAACTTTGTCAGTTACCGCCGCCCAGTTCCAAGACGCAGCAGGAGTCGGACGCCCGCAAAGTTGTGAATCGTTATATCCAAAGCGAATTGTTGACAATAGTCCATGACACACGAACTCTGCTGAAAGGGCCTGCAGAAGCCTATCAGTCAGTTTCAAATGCCGCCATCGCCGACGTTCCAACCAACGATATCTTGGAACTGCGTCGACGTATCGAAAACACCTTGTCCAAATTGAAACTCGTTAGTGACGACATGCTTCAGCTTTATAGTTCCCCTAACACAGGAGCCTCGCCGGTCGAAGCGTTGACGGAACAGCTGAAAAAAGCCGACTTGAAGCAGCTCTTCCAAAAAACGCAAGCTGCTGCGAATCTGACGCAATCTCTGGCCGTTCCGCTCGCTGAATATCAGGAGAAGTTGGGGAAATTCTTCACCGACGTGGAGCGATTGGGCCAAATAAGCCCTCAGGTGAAAAAGGAATGCGATGGGCTTCGCGTGATTTTTGATAAATGGAATATCGCGACCCAAGCGCAGCCTGAAGCCTTGAACACACGCCTTTCCTCGTGTTTGGACGAGGCATCTCAAGCCTACGCAAATAAAACGTCGCAAGGCATGTCGGAAGAAGAAGCCCAAAAACGCGATCTTTTGAACGAAGTGAGTAAGCTGTCGTGCAAGTTGACCAACCCCAACAGCTGCAGCCTTTAAGGAAAAACCGATGAGTAATTCACGCAAGCCCTTTAAATACATTGCCCTAGGCCTGCTGGGCTTTCTGCTCTGTCCCGCAATCTTCGCCCAGGGTGATGGCGGACTTTCTGAAAAACGTGATGGCATCAATCGCCTGACGACACAACTGAAGGTTGCGAGTTTTCGCGGCGATATGGTGAGGATGAAGGAACATTATGAAGGCATCCTGGCCGCCCTGCCGAAGAAAAATGATGATCCCAGCATCGGCAGCCTCTGCAATTTCAACTGCCATTTGCAGCTGGCTTCCTATCATCTTTTTCGGGCCAGTAACTATCCCTATCTTCTGTCGAAGTCGTCCCAGGATAATCCTGAGGTCACAGCGGCTGCCAGTCCTGATGCTGTCAAGAAGGAAGCGGATGCCGGCATCAAGCTTATCGACCGTGGTTTGAGTTATCTCTACCGCCAGCAAACTGTCGTCAAGGATGATGGTGAGCGGGCGTTTCGCGAGTTTACAAGGCAAGCAGCCTTGCTCAATACCATGAAAGTCAGACTTTACATGGTGGCCGGTGACGCCTGGTATCAGTCTGTTTCCCAAGCGCAGGTCCAGTATATGGACAAGCTCATTGATAAAGCGGCCGGTGGCAAAGCGGATGGAAAACCCTCTGAACTCGGTTATGCGAACGCTTACTATGAACAGGCCAGCTGGTCCCTGGTCGAGCTGCAGGGTGATGTGCCCGCCGCAGGGCCTGAGTTCGATCCGATTCGACAGGACCTACTCGTCCTGAACCGCGAACTGGCTACGCGTCTGGAATCGGTGCGGAAGGGTTTTCTGTTTCTCAATATAGATCCAGAAGCGATGACCAGCATCACGGTTGCCGAGCTTCAGACTTACCTCAAGAATCTCTACGACAAGGTTCAGGATGCTGAAGTCAAACTGGATGCCATGGTGTCGGAATACAGCGATAAGATTCTGAAGCAGGATATTGCTGCAATCGATCAAAGCCGCCTTGTGAATTCCAAGAGCATGGACCTCAGCCTTCATAAAATAGCAGGTTTGGAAGCTCAGGCGGAAAAAATGCAGGCCGAATATGCCCGGCAAATCGGTGTTCTGACGGGAGCACTGGATACCAGCGAAACCCGGCGTCAGCTGCGGGAAATCGAACTGAACCTGCAGAAAAAGCTACTGGAGTATGAGGCAGAATCCAAACTTATTTCCCTGAGGAGTGACCAGGATCTTCTGGCTATGAGCAAGGAAGCGAACGAAGAGCGTCGTCAGGAATTGCGCTGGCTGATCGATCATAGCATCGCTGTCATGAATCTGGATTTGCAGGTCAAGTCGTTCGAGTTGCAACTGAGCGAATATCAGCGTCAACGATCGAACAACAATAAGGAGATGGAACAGATCCAATTCCGCATCGCACAAAGGCAGAGTTCAATTGCGGCGGAACGTGCTGGAATCAGCGGGGCTCAGACCGAAATTCAACGTTTGAATCAGCAGAAGGGTGAGGTCTTTGCAGCGCGACTTTCCGTTTTTGAAACACAAGTGCAGGGCATGATGAGTCAGATCAATGCGCTGAACACTATCAAGGACAAGAAAACGGAAGTCTGTACCTGGCGGCAAAGCGTCGCGACCAAGCTCGGTGAAGACTACGATAAGATCATGAAATGCATGAAGGGCGGTGACTGCGAGGGTGAGATTTCCCGTGTGGAGAGTATCAAGGCCCTGAAAGAGTCTGAGGTTGAAGCGATAAAAGCCCAGCGTGATAACATATTGAAAGTTATCGATTCGATGTCGAAGCAAGTGAGCCTGATCAATGAGGCTCGCGTCGCCTACAACACGGCCAAGGTTGTTACGGAAGCCATGCTCATTCCCATGGAAGCTGCGGTCACCATCGCGAAAGCTGTTCCGCGTGTCACAGTCGCTGTAGGGCTGACAGGTTATGTCGCAACCGAGTACGATCCAGCGGCCGCTTTGGAAGCGACCTACACAGCGGCCCGCCGCGTGCAGGAAGCGGGCATGGACATCATCAAATTCAATATTGATCTGGATAAGGAACTTTTGGCGATCGCCACGCAAGTGCAGGAGCAACTGAATCGCTACAATGAATTGACCCATGAAGAAGGTATCAAGAAGGCAGCAGCCCAGGTTTCCCTTTCGCAGCTAATGGGGGAGTACCTGGATGCCAAGATTCGCAAGAATCAAAATGATTTTGATGCAGAGACCACGGCCAAGGAATGCGAGAGAGAGTTTGCAGAACTGGCCAAGGAAAGTCTGGTTCTAAGTTCCGAAATAGACCGCATCAATCAGGAAAAAAACTGGGAAACGAAGCAGAACAGTCTGCTCGACGCGGAAATTCAGAAGCAAAAGGATCTCATTGCACAGGGACAGGCCAACATAGATCGTCTGGCCGCCGAGCAGGAAGAACTCAAGGTGCTGAAGAGTCAGTTGGTCAGCGATAACGCAGCCATCGATAATCTGGAACGTCAGGTGAATAAATCCATTGATCGCGTTACCAGCACTCAGTCGGAAGTCGAGGGCATGGCCCAGGATTCCAAAAAGCTCACAGGCGTTATCATGGACCTTCAGGACCAAATGCGCCTCAAAGCACTCTCCATCCGCGATGAGGAGCTGAAAGGTTTGGAAGCTGCCCTGAAAGAGGACAAGGCTGCCGCCAGCGAAAAGATGAAAAGCCTGAGCGAGACCCTGCAAACGCAGCTGAAGATGAATGCTCTGAAGGAGCAGATGGCGAACGCCCAGGAAGAATACGCGAAGATCATCGCGGACGAACGCAACAACGTGATCAAGCAGGCTCAAAAGGATATCGAAGTCGAGATCGATAACCAGAACGAGCAGAAACGCCTTGTCTTCGCTTCCGAGGAGAGCCTTGCCACCATTACGGCGGGACTTCCGAACTTCATCGACACCAAACGGCGTTCGCTCGAAAGCGCGAATTTTGCCATCAACCTCATGCGCAATCGGGTGCAGGCGATTCAAGCGGCTTCCGTTCAACCGCAGAGCATCGACGCTCCGCAGAGTTACTATCTGCGCAGTGGCGCGGATTTCGTCAATGCGATGACCGACCTCTGCAATGGCGAGATTTCGGGCTGCGTCGGCGGCCGTGGTTTGTTCTTTGACGAAAGACAGGTCAACGTCGTGGGCAGTGTCATCACCGTGCCTCGGAATAGCACTCTGTTCCGCACCCTTCAGGAAAAAGGCCGGGCAAATTTCAAAATCGTCCCGAGACAGCTGACCAAGGAGCAGCAGGATGAAAACGGCTACTTTGAGCTGGGCATTCCCGATATGAATGATGCGGATGGCTTCAATGCCTCGCTCCTTGACATCAAGATCGCGAGCAACTGCAAGGTGGGTTCGACGCCTCAGATTGGTGTTCGGCATCAGGGTGTGGGCACCTGGTTTAAGAAATATCAGGAATTTGACGGTCTTTTCCTCCCAGAAGTCACCTCCAAAGGCGAACGGTTCTTCGTCACCGATCTGGAGTCCTTCGATCAGCCGATCTACGGCGGCAAGATTGGTTTTGAGAACGCCATCAAATATTCCAATCTCGGCACGGTGCGGGTTCGTGATTTTGACGAGAAGCTCAAGGACAGCAGCATACGTCCTAACTATCTGGGCTGGCCGCTCTTTGGTCGCTACGAGCTGGTGGAGCAAAGCGGACCTTGTTTGGAGGCCGCCAGTGAATTGGTCATTGGCCTGACCTACACCAAATCAATCGTTCAATAAGTTCGGGGTAAAACTCTTATGAAAGCATTACATAAAATCTTGATGAGTGGGGCTTTGCTCGGAATTACGGTCCATGGCGCCTACGCTCAGACAGCCTTCACGTCAGAAGCCAACGTGATTCCAGATGATATCTTTGCCGCGACGACAGACCTGGGTTCCTGTCAGATGGCACGAATTGAGAAATTCCTGGATACTGGTACGAACCGTCGTAATTTTGCGGAGGTCAATGCTTCCTTTCTGCTTGGCGCTTGCCAGTTCTTTAAGAATGATCCCAAGCTACGTCCTGCGGCCATTGAAGCATTGCAACGGGCTCAGCTGCAAGGACTCGGGTCTTTGCAGCAGAACCTGGCAGTTTTTTTGGAGGGCCTCCTGCATACCCGGCAGGCTCAGGACCTTCGCGCTAAAATCAGTGGCAGCAGCAATCTCGATAACCAGGGAAAATTCTGCATGCACCGTTCCATGGCGGCTTCGGCATTTCATGATATTCGCTGGTCGTCGTTCGACCTGAATTATCAAACACCTCAGAATAAGCCGACCCTCGATAGTTTGATCGCGGAAATGAGTCAGGCTTATGGGGGATCGGGAGAACGCGATATCCTGAGCAGCCGCTGGGATGGCGTTTGCGGCATCACGGCGCCACTGGAAGGCGAGGCTTTTGCGGAAAGCATTCAGACAGCGCTGGAGCCCGTCAAGGCCCGTTACCTGGGGCCCACAGGACCTATCGGTGCGATGTTCAGCCGCAAGATCGAAAAAACGCGCGGTGTTTTGGATCAGGCCAAAACTCAAGTCCAGGCTATTGCCACGGCATCGGCGGGCATTAAAAGCAAGACGGATGCCTATAGCAAAGGCTTCGCCGGGGTGGAGACGGAAGTGGGCGAGCTGGTAACAGAATATGAGCAAACCGTGCTCTCCGCGTATCGTATTCTGGATGAATACAACAAGTGGTCCCAGGGTATGTGGGAAGAGGAAGTCAAACAAGGGAATACAACCATCCGCGTGGATGTCAAAAAGAGTTTTGATACGGCGGCGAGCAACTTTGCGGAACGCGTTGCTCCCTTGAAATCCAGTGATGGCAGTGATGCTTTCAGCAAAACCACGGGCGCTGTTGATACGGTCCTCAGCGCTTTTCAGAAACCTGATCAGACTCTGGCCTCCGTTCGCAGTATTTGCGCAGTCTACTACTGTCAAGTGAAGTCCAGTCTGTTCCATGCAAAAATGAAATCAAGTTGCCAAAAGGATCGCACATTTTCCCGTTTTTGCAATGAGGCGGAAGAGAAAAAATTGGCGTCAGTCTGTGAAGAGGCATCATTTACTGCCCCCACAGCGATCGTCCGTCCGGAAGAAACCAACAACTGTATCAAGCCTTATCTTTAATAGCTCTCTTTTTGAGGTTAACGTCGATGCTTAAGATGAAACAAAAGGCCTGCTTCTGGGGCCTCCTGTGGTCGGTTCTGGCTCTTTCCTGTTCCCAGGATGATGCCTTGGAACAATCGTCCTTGAAGAGCAGCAGCTCCAAACTTCCCTTTGTCGTGAAGTCACTCGTCCCTTCGTCTGTCAGTGAATATCAGTATCTCGCGATTTTTCCGGATGCTGTGACCGTCGGTCTTGGAAAAAAAGATTTGGCTTTGGAATTGAACTGTGACACGGACCTCAACGCCAATCGGCTCCTGGGTCGGGATCCCAAGTCGATGCTGGAGCAGGAACGCCTTGGCTTTCTTCAGGAGCGGGGCGATGGCCTCCTTTTCCTGGATGCCGATCGCGCTCAGGAGCTGGGTATTCAACAGCCCCAACTCTTCTGCCAGTCTTCCGCCAATCCTAATAGCCAAGCGAAACCCCGTATTGCTCAGGATACCCGTCAGATTATTTTTGGTTTGGATGATGGACTGACCCAGGCTATTTCTGTGCCCGCGGGTTGTGACGGTTTGCAGCGCGGATTTGAACTCCCTGGACTCATGAGGGGGCAGAAGGCAAGTGATCTACTCGTCGAAAAGAAGCAGTTGGCTTTGACGAACGAATACGTACTTAATTGCGGCCATGATTTCAAACTGCCAGCCTTGAAAAAAGGTTGGGAACTCTTCAGTACGGATTTAGGTGAAATATACATCAGCAACGGCAGCAAAGCGGAAGGCATCACTTTGCAGATCGAAACCGTGGACGGGATGAGCGCGATCGATCTGCTGGTCGACGGTTTCCTGAATGATGCCGGTCCTGGCACGACACCAGATCCAAGCTTTGAACGCGCGGTCGCGGTAGCCCGCGAACTGAAGAAAAGCCTGGGGGTGACTGACCTTGTCACGATCAGTAACGTTGATAGTCTGCCACCCCTGGTCGAGGGTCTGAAGCTGTCTCTCTGCATGCTGGATTGTGGTGAGTCGAGTGCGACGTTAATTCAACACTTGAACGGCGAAGCCGTGCAATCCATCACGCTCCAGGATCAAAGAATGCTGGATGGTCAGCTGGTGAAGAGATGGAACTATGCACCGAACAAAAGCCTCGTCTTTCCTGAGTGCGGACGCTTTGGTTTGGAGTCCCATATGGGTCTGAACATGGCCACCCAAAGTGGTGACTGGGCCCAGGCGACTCAGGATCTGGACTGGGCGCAAAAGGCTCAGAAGTCGCGCCAGCTGGTGAATAGTGGTAAACAGGTTCCTTGTCTGCAGAATACGGCGCGTGTTTGCACCAAGTTTATTACGAAGAAAACCGTCAGCAGCGAAACCGATATGAAAAAACTCCTGTCGATGCAGTCCTGCCCACAGGATTCCGAATTGCTTGAGCTGAGACTGCGGGAATCTCTGATTATTGATAATGGAACAGTGGACTTGAGTCTGGGCAGTCTACGCAGCGGTGTGGCGTCATCCAAGGCCAAAGGCTTGCGCATAGTTGGCGAACGGGGTTTTGGCATCATCAATCAAATGAGCTGCAAGTCGGGTCGCCTATCCTGTGTCGCCGGATCACAGCAGGTGCTACCGGTATTCCAGGTGCAAAAGGATTTTGATCTGCAGTTGGAATCGTTGACGATCGATCGTCCTTTGCCTGAAGAAGCTGGGCTCTCGTTTATCGGCGTTCGGGTTCTCGCAGGGGGGCAGTTGCGGACGAACGGAGTCAAAATTGGGTCTGCTGCGGTGAGTGGAACAAGTGTAGACTTCAAAGTAGGGGTCAGCAGCGAAGCTGCTCGCATCTATCTGACAGACACAGATATCTTTGCTCAAAGCACAGCGGTGGAAGCTTTGAATTCCCGGCTTGTGGTTTGGTCCAAGGAGCCTGGAAAACATGCGTTCGCACCCCTCTATGTCGAGAATGCAAGCGATGTGAGCGAAGAAGTTCTGAAAGTGTTCAACAAGCAAAAATTTCAAGCCAACGTCGTCCTCGGTGGCGAGAATGCAGCCGCTTATATCTATGGACAAACATTGGCCGGACCCTTGGCCTATCGCGCTGCAGGTGCTGCCTTGGTATTCAGCGATGAAGTTCGTCATCTGGGTCTGAAACCGACCGCTCCCCAGGAAAGTGCTTTCTTTCGTGATGAAAGCGGCCGGAGCCAGTCCTCGATCACGGGGGGAGCCTTGGATGGCTATGATCGCCTCCTGATGGCCCGTGGCAATGGAACGCGCATGCTGATAACGTTCCCAACCCGATTCCGAATGAATGCGTGTGGTTTTTCCGAGAGCGATCCCGATATCAGCCTGGCCTATGATCCGGCTCTTCACATCAGCGGTGTTCGGCAAACCAATCCCAGTTTGATTTCAGTGCTTCTGCTCGACAAGCAGTGCCAGAACATTTAAGAAAGCGAGACCCGGACTATGCTGCGCAAACGAAACATAATGGTGATTGTGGCGGTTTCAGTGCTGACAGTTTCCGTTCTGAGTTTCACCAAACTCGGACGCTACCTCTATCGCTTGCTCTGGCTGGATGAAGTCGAAATTGGACTGGTTTATAGTCAGGAATCCATGCTCGATCAAGAGCTGGAGAAAGCGATCGAAGATTTCCGCTGGGAGCATCCGCATGTTCGTTTCAAAGTCAGGCCGATGCATCCGAATCTTTATAAGGATGGGCAACTTTCCCCGGTTAGCAGCGCGTTGGATGATATTGCCCTGGTTCTCGGTTCAAGCGGTCAGGGGCAAACTCTTTGCGAGCATGGTCTGGTGCACTGTCAATGGCCTGGTACTTTGCCGGAAGGGCTTTCTCCGCGGCTTCTGGAAAAGGTTCTGGTCTCGGGGAAAACGATGGGGGTACCGCTCTATTTTTCCGATTTCAAGGTGATCTATATGAATGGAAGCCTGGTCAAGGATCAGCCAGGCACTCAGGCGGAATTGGTCAAGCTCTTGCGGGAACATAATCAACCCTACGATTATCGCTTTGGATTTGGATTGGGAGACGATGCCGGGAGCTTTTCGGGGCTTCTTGCAGGAGCGGGGTATTTCGATGGAAAGGCCGATAAGAGCGCTGCTCTGGAGCAGGCCTTTACCTTGCTCGATAAACTTGTGTTTTTTGAAGAATTGACTCCCCGGCGCTGCTCAGACACGTGCATGCAGGATCTTTTCCTGCAGGGGAAAATGCCTTTCCTCGTTGCAGATGATGCTGCGCATCTCAAGTTGCGTCAAGCGATGGGAAATAAACTCAAGCGTTTGCCGGTACATGCCTTGAGTGACAAGGGAATTCCCATGAAGTCCACCTTCGATGGTCGTTATATCTTTCAAAAGAAGGGTTTGACTTCAGCACAGACGGAAGCGGCGCAGAATTTTACTGAGCATCTTGCCGGTCGAGAGTTTCAAGAGCGCATGGTGCAGAGCTGGTTGAAAGTCGTGGCTCGGACTCATGTTGCAGTGCCGGAGCAGGATGCTTGCCAGGATGTGGGTTGTCTGGAGGCCGGTCTTGTCACTGTCAGTGAGGCTCTGCAAAGGAGTACTTTGGAATCGTTGCGGCCCGTGCTGGAGAATTTTCAAGCCGGTAAAATCATGCCTCAGGATGCGGCTTCGTCCTTGAGTGTGGCAGAGGGCATGGTGCCCTGACGCTTGCAAATTTCTTTCCCGGATGCAAAGCCTCCGGGGCAGATACTTGAAGGCTAAGGCTGTTCGCAGTTCATGACAGCTTTGGCAACAGGCACAATCAACCAACGTTGAAATGCGCTGTTGTAATCAGGTGCTTGAATGAGATAGGCACCTTCGTCAGAAGTATTGCCGGCAACAGTGAGCAGCTGACGCGTATGCTGTGATATGATTCGGTATTGGCCTTCACCGGCGCTGACCAACTGCCACGCCTGGTTCTCCTGTCCGTTCTCCTGCCACTGTTGTATGATCGCTCCCGCTGCAATGTCAGCATTTGTCACATCCAGCACCAAGCGACTATGGGCGGCTTCTATCTTATAGTAACCATTCCCGAGATTGTGCAGGATAAATTTCTGATTGATACCCTTATGATGGGGCCACTGGATTGCAGGTGCTCCTGCTTCTGGCGAGGCTCCTTGTATATCCACGACTTTTCCAGATCCGACATTCACGATGAAGTGAGCTTTACCGTTTTCTGGATTGCTCATGGCGTTTGAAAAAATACGAGAATTCTGCGCATCGCATTTTGGTAGGCTGGCTGGTACTGTTGCACAGCCCGCCAGCAAGGAGCTGAAAAATAAGACTGGGAATGGTTGCATAAAGGTCTCTTCACTAGGGATAAGCTAAAAATCATCTTTAGCTATCATAAGAGAGAGGGACGTTCAAGCATATGCATGATGGCTAAACCTTCGATGCAAACTACTTTCGGTGCCGCGTTCCTCCCTGATGCAAACAGCAGCCAGGGGGCGCTCACAGCAACTCGGTGTTGAGAGAGGTTTCGGCTGAGAGGCCGATCTTACTCAATGGGACGAAGGGAGCGGAAGGGACGCTAACAGAGGTACGATAACACCTCCCACGCGTTCCGCAGCACCGGGATCATAGTTGCTAAGTATAACTAAGGTATAAGGTGTATCTTCGATCATGTAGAGTTCGGTGCTGACGCCGGGAAAGCCTCCGCCGTGGCCCACGATGCGGCGTTTGCCCCAGCGATCCAATTGGATGGCATAACCGTAACTGCCCATGGGCGTCGTGGATCGCGGACTTGTGATGGCTTGATAAGTCTGCTCCTTAACGAGCTTTCCATTGCGAAATGCAACGGCAAAATTAACAAGATCGCGCGCTGTTGAAATGCCCCCGCCAGCAGGACTGCCGATATCTCGCTCCGCTTCGATTTTCATTCCACGCGACATGGTATAAGGCACAACCAAATTTGCGCCGATGTGCATCCTATGATTCGGGTCACTGTTCTTCATGGACGCTGCACGCAAGATATTCTGCTGAACATATTGGGGATAAGTGATCCCTGATACTTTTTCGACGATGGCCCCGGCCAGTGCGAGGCCAGCATTGCTATAGGAAAACCTTTCGCCAGGAGCTGAATCGAGAGGATCGTTTTCAAAAAGGGGGACGAATTCCATGGCCGAATTAACGCCAACCTTCATCATCTGCGGTGTGCGCTTTTCCAAAAAATCGCCTAGTCCCCCCTGATGCGAGAGGAGCATAGCAATGGTCACTTTCTCGCGAACAGTTTGGTTACCATAGGCCGGGAAAAAGCGCCCCACTTTGTCGGAATACGAGAGCTTCCCTTGATCCACGAGCTGACCTATGGCAACGCTTGTGAAGAGTTTACTCATCGAGCCCAGAGTAAAGGCCGTGTCTGGTGTGAATGTATTGCGCTTTTTTTGATCGGGATATCCGCCCTTGGCCGTTGCAACGATTTCAGAACCTTTGGCGATGACAGCGATTCCTGAAAAAAGATCCCATTCAGTTAGTTTTGCAACCAACTCGTTCATTTCACGAAAAACAGCAGCTTCGTCCAGGCTATCAGGCATCGTGTCTTCGGGACTGAACGTTGGCCTTAGGGATCCACGCGATATTTTCCCTGATGCATCAAGGATGACAGCCAGCCGATGCCATATTCCTGTAAGTTGGCTTTTGGCGAGGCCAACGGCTCGATCCAGTGCTGATTCTTTGACGCGAAATTCGTTGAATCCTCCCAACAGATCGCAGTGAAGGCCTAGGTCCTGCACCAGTTCAGCGGCTGGGCCGAATGACTTGAGTGATTCACTCTCATTTTTCTCAAACCAGCTTACCAGAGCTTGTGGCTCACGACAGACCTGAAGATATTCACGCAGAAGCGTCAGCGGTTTCGGTTCACTTTCAACTTTTTGAGTATTCTGGGTAGTGCAAGCAGTGAAGGAGACGGCTAGCAAGCAGAACATGCGAAGCATAGTTTTGACCTCGGGTGTTTTTCGTTTCTACGGTATCGTCTCCCGTGCTGGAACGTCAACTTACAGATCGCATAGTATGTCAAAAGTGCTGATGTCGTGCTGTGAAAAACAGAGATCGACCGATGTAAGGCCTCTTTTATGTTATAATTGCTATACATATTAGAGGGTTAAGGGGTGGTCGGGATTTCGAATCGATTTATTTTCTGAAGCGCAATACGGGTGGCTGTCCATAGTCCTTGGAGGTGTTTGTCTTTTTTTAGGCCAAGGCCAATTGGGAGAATTCCACATGCGCATGCTACTTCACACCGGTCTTCTATTTCTTTTCTTGAATACACCTGCTTATAGTGCAGAAAAGCCACTCGTTCTCAAAACAGTCGATTCCTTTGGCTACGTCTATCCCAATAGATTTCGCATCACTGGTCTGTCAGCGGACGGTACCCAAATCAATCTAGCAAAGCAAAGCATAGCAAACAACCCAGATGCCATGCGAATCTGTGAGAACTCCATTCGGCAGATGATGCTAAGGCCGGGCAAATGGCAATTGGAGCTATCAACCTCGGGTGGGGCGGCGCCGGCGTCTCCTGATTCCTTTATCCTGAATTGCTACCTGACGCCTGCACAATAATCGTGCCTCCTAAGGAATCGATATGAGGTTTTTCATTGTACTTTGCAGTTTGGGATTCATGGCGGCTTGCCAAAAGCATCCGCACACAGGTTCCATTGTTCCTGAAGAGAATACCAAGCCCTCCATTCAGCCCACATCCATCCCAAGCCCCACTCCAACCGTCACGCCACCAGCACATGCAGGAACGCCCTGTGACAACGGGCAGGAAGGTTACCTCTGGGTCGACGCGCGTTTGGATAAGGATGGTGACAGTTACGGGAGCGAGACTCTTTCTCGTTTCTGTATGACAGGTGAAATTGATGCTGCCCTCAAGGAACAGGGATACGTTAGGGTTAAAGCTGATGAAGTGTTGGATCAGTGTGACAACAATCAGCTCCTAACAAAACCGCAGCGACTGTTTTGGGATCGCGATCATGATCAGTATGCCACAGAAGAAGCGGGAATCAGTTGTGACAATCCTAATGCAGATCAAATTGTTGAAGCGGAAAAACAAGGATCGGATGACTGTGATCAGATTCCTTTCAAGTATCAGCTGATTTCTGCTTTTCATGATAAAGATCGCGACAGTTTTGGCACCACGGAGTCTCTTGCTGTTTGTGTAGGTGCCCAAGGTATTAAGGACGAGGCGCTTGAAGGATATGTCATTGATAATTCCAATCCACGCATCGTCGATGAGTGTGATGATATTCCTGCCAAGTATCGCTATGTGAAAGCTCTTGATGACAAAGATCACGATGGATATGGGCAAGGCGCTGAGCAGGTCGTATGCATAGGCTCACTTGGTGAGAAAGACGAGAGCCTTGGTGATAAAATTTTGGTTGAAGCCAGCAAGGGCAAGGACGACTGCGACGACATTGCAGACAAGTTTCGTTGGATCAAAGGGTTCCAGGATAAAGACCGGGATGGTTGGGGAGTGGGGCAGGAGTCTTCCATCTGTGTTGACTCGCGTGGAACGGAAGACCCATTATTCGCAGGTCTTGTTGCAAGCAGTGAACGCAAAGGGCAGGATTGCAATGATGATGACAAAGATCTAAACAAAGTTACCTTTGTTTGGAAGGATCGCGATGGGGATGCTTTCGGTGCTGGGGGAGTTTCCCTGCTTTGCACGACGCAAAGTGAGCAGGATCTTCTCAGTCTCGGCTGGTCGAAGACGGGTTATGATAGCAATGACGACGATTCGGCTGTAGTAGAAGACGAGGATGAGATGATAGAATTTTTCCTTGTTGGTGGGTAACGGAAGGGTAGGGTGATTTTAAACTCACCCTGAGGGCAGTCCGACCGCAGAGTCATCGGAAAAAGCTTCTGCTTCCTCAAGCGACCCTTATAGCTCTAAATTTGCAGGTCACTGTGAAGCTAGGTTGAGATGAGAACACGTGGATCGTCAAAGCCTTGCTACCATCTGCCACCACGGGAACACAACCATGGTTCGTTGCGACAGTCGCCGCAAGGTTGGGATTATTCAGTGTTGCCGTTGTGCTGAAGAATGGCAGCGTTTCATTCAAAACCCCACTCCCTTCGAAGACATATTCCACGGACGAATAGTTTACGACCGGGACCGTATTTTCACCGAGATCCGTCTGAGCAAAGACGGAGACTTGCCAAACGCCTCGGGGCAAAACAATGCTTGGAAGTGCGTTGTGGGCAGAGGTGCTGACGACTTTGGTTTCATCAATAATTTGCCCGATATAGCCAGCCTCAATGGGGCGACCCGAGACATCTCCCGGCGCTTTGCCTGGACAGTAAAGTCCTGGCGTACCATCCTTGGACGCATAGCGCTGCAGTTTCTTCACTTCTGCGAAGATGACCGCTAAAATCCTGGTCGTAGCATTATTGTCGGATTGGGCCATTAAGCGGGTTGAAGCTAATGCTGGTATCACGGCCAAAGCGGCATTTTTCATGAACTGACGTTTACTGGACATGGGGCAACCTCTTAAACAAAAGTGTTCGCGAGGCGATGAGGCGGATGGACGCCTGATATTGCGAATCTCTAACAAGTTTTTCGGACCGTTTAAGGCTGTGAATGTGCAGGTCGATGAATGTCCCCCTGACTCCGTCATCCGTCAGGGGGCGCTTACACGTAGCTGCCTTCAGAAGCTCCGAGCTATCGTCCCTAATCCTTCTTTGGATTCCTGACTGGCACCAGCGCTCAGCGCAAAGGTCCAATAATCGAGGCGCAGGCCGGTTTGCACGCGGAAACCAAAGTCCGTAGCATTGGTCCCTTCGCCACTCCAGAGTTGTCGCAGAACAATTTTGGGAGCAAGGTGCAAGGCTCGCCAGCTGAAGACGGGACCCACGTCCAGGTTAAAGGCATATTGATCGTAGTAGTCTTCGGCCCTCAGACTTTCCAGATCCGTCCCCAATTCAAAGGGTAAGCCCAGGATGGGTTTGGTGCGGGCTGCTGCACCTGCACCCAACGCCTGATAATGCGCGTTGCTATCGCGAAGCGTATGCGCACCCAAGACCAGTCCAACCCGATTCAATCGCAGAAAACTATCGTCGGTATTGGCTCCCGCTTTTTCTCGGAGAATAATGGGCTCTGAGGAGGAAATGGAAGCGACGACAACGGCTTTCTGGCCATAAGCGGGATTCACGCCACCTGGAAAAAATTCCTGTTCAGCCTTAGGAAACTGATCACGCATGACTTGCGAAATAGCGCGCGATCGGCGCTTGGACAATTCGAAGTTGTAAGAGGGCGAACCGGGTGGCGATGCACTCGCATAGATGGCAATGTGATCCGGCAGCACCGTGCTGCCTTTCATTTTCTGCAAGCAGGCATCCAGCTGCGTGACGTTGGCCACCGAACTGTCAAAAGGAAAGTCGATTTCACAGCGAACCTTGGAAATAACGCTGACGCTGCCGTAAGCAGGACTTAAACCAAGAGTGAAGAGAGGAAAAAACCAGGACACTTTCATGGTCTTTTGTCTCCCAGAACCGTGCTGCAGATCGTTGCAGGCTGTTCGCTGTTGCTAAAGCATACCCGTTGCACCTGCACTTCGCCTGTCGTGAGATTCAAAGCTGTCTGCCCGATGACATCTATGGGTTCAAAAGCAAGTTCGATGCGGAATGGACACTCACTATGACCCGCGAAAATATATTCGCCAGGATTCAGAGGTCCGGATGGGATATCAGGATCGTTTGGGGCTTTGGGATTTCTAACATTCGAGAATGAGTAGGCCACGCGCTTGCCCAGGTTCAACGTGAGGTTGGGAAATTTTGATCCGCATGGCTGAATCGAACGGATGGATTCCCAGGATCGTAAAAACATGGCTTGCTTCAATTCGCGTTCCACCTGTTCGCGATTGTTGCTCTCGTTTTTCAGCTGATTTTCCAAATCAGCGATTTGAGCATCCAATTCCGCCAGGCGTTTTTCTGCAGCGGCTTTAAATTCAGCATCAATCGAAACATCGCGTATGGTCGCAGGTTTCTCCGATTTGATGTGCCCGCAGGCTGATGAAAGTATGAGCAGACTGATCCAGGACTTTCGCATTTTGCAGACCTCCTTGTCTCGCTGTCTTCTTAAGCAGACTCATTGCGAAAAATTATCGATTCTTATGAGGTCGTCTTGCGAAAATGGCAAGACAAAGGCCTT
>JACCEA010068975.1_pt1 | contig 16640 bp, 8 predicted proteins | sample 7449851 | NCBI WGS metagenome assembly JACCEA01 (sample SAMN15323453, study PRJNA562643) | freshwater metagenome | isolation source: river surface water | place: USA:Blue River Watershed | collected 2017-08-18 | reverse complement strand
TTTTAGAATAAGGGGTCCAATTAACAGTTTTACAGGTTTCAGAGAATACTATGTATAATAAATATGGATAATAAAGCTCTTGCTGTATATGATCCCGAGGAGAAGCCCTTTGGTCCTCTTTCCAATATATATGAGGATAAGATCAAGGTTCATAAGCTATACTACAATAGCGTCTCAAATTACGTTTATTCCTCTATTCTGAAGGATCCCAATCATCAGAAGTTGATTGAGAATTACAAGAACTATTCCAATATCAAGAGTTATGCTATTGATCTTTTCAATAACGAACTTACGACCCTTGATATCGAGAGTCTTAAGCTTGCTTACCTTAAGAGATTCTCAAACCCCTTCTTCAGAAAGCTTCTTGTTGAGACTGGAACCAGAAAGCTTGAATTCGTCAATGCGGATAGCACCTTTGGAATTGGAGATGATGGAAAGGGTAAGAACATCATTGGTCGTATCCTTATGGAGCTCCGTGTCTTTGCTACCAAGACTCAGTATGAGATTGAGAAGAGACAGAGAGAGGAGGAGGAGAACACTCGTATATACAATACATACATGGCTTACATTGTTCTATCAAACCTGATCAAGAATCATAGAAGCGATCTTCAGGAGTACATAGGTAAGAATGCCGAGGAGATCATCGAAAAGGCAGGAAAGACCTACAATCCCTACGTTTATAGCTATGATGTTGTCGTCAAGCTGTACAAGAAGGGATTCCTTCCTGACGGAATAGACAGACTTAACGCAGATATAGCCAAGCTTGTCAGGAGAGACTACATTTCTGGATACAAGTTCGGTCTTGAGGACAAGATCAAGAGCATCGTCTTTAATGAGTACATAAACCATGTGTATGACAGAGAGACTGCTAATAAGCTTAGGGAGGAGGTTAGAACCCACGAAAATTCTGTCACTACCATGATGTTCCTGAAGGAGAAGATTCATGATCTTTACACAAAGGGTATCCTTCCTGTTGAGGTCAATGAGAACATCGAGAGAAGGCTCCTTTCCCTACCCTCCGTACCCACGGATCAGGAGATTGAGGATGCTATCAGCTACAAGCCTGTCATGTCAAACATAGCAGATATCATCACAAACAAGGGTCAGGAGAGAATTATCATTGATGATGATATCTCGTCATCTGATGAGTCTGAGAGTCAGAGTGATTCTGATGATTCCACTGTGTCAGTATCCTATGGTATTCGTCGCGTTGTTCGCCCTAGAAAGAAGGGTGACATAGATAGAGAGTATGGCCCTCATAATAAGCCTCTAACACGCAAAGCCAAGGCTGATATCTACAAGGCAGTACAGGAGGCTATTTACGAGGTTCCCGAGGAAATTCAGGAGGTTCCTGAGGAGCCTCCCATCAGATTCATGATTCATGATACGAGCAAGGAGTGGTATCTCAGCCCCACTGCAAGAACTCGTGATGGCAAGCCTGTTCCATGGATTACTATTGACAATATGCCTTACCCATCTCCTATGGATTACGTGAATATGAGGAAGTTCGGGTTCCTCGGCAATACGGATAATGTATATAGCCATGGCTATATTATGAATGATCCTACTGCTAATGTGCTTGATGTCAAGAACTATGTACCCATTGATGAGATGTCTAGTCGTTTCGATTACTATGTCCAGATTTATCTTGAGAACAGCCTAAAGAGAGCTTGCGCCACTGCTATGTCCGCCAAGTTCGAGAACAACAAGAGTCTTCAATCTCTTCTTGTCGCTACTGGAGATATCCATATCGAGTATGCAGATGATGATCCTGTTCTTGGTGTTGGAGAGAACAGCAACGGCCAGAACTTTGCCGGTAAGTATCTCATGGAGCTCAGAGAGAGGTTCATCAAGAGAGGTGTTGCTCCCTCCAAGATCCAGCCGGTCAAGTATGTCACTCTATCCGAGATTCTGATGAACAATGACACCAAGCTAGTCTCCTGGTTCAACATGAGACTCAAGGATGTATGCAGTGCTATCAAGCTATTTGCCGAGTATCTCTATGACAAGATCGAGTACAGATCAAGGGATATCAATGTGAATATTGTCCGCCACATCATATACACTCTTTACAACTCGTGCGGATATGGACGTGAGATTCATCAGAAGCTTTCCAATATTCAGGTACCTCGTCAGTTTGCAGAGATGGTATCTCGCATGATTCATCCTCTTCATATGAACACTGTCTGCATGAAGGAGCTATTCATCTATATGTTCTACCTTGTCAATGAGATTCTCAAGACATTCAGCGAGAATCAGAATCCCGATATCAAGACCATCGGCGAGGAGATCTCCAATGTTCAGGCCAAGCTTATCGCAAGTGTTGATAAGAAGGATCCCAAGGCGGTTCATATCAAGTTTGCAAATGCAATTGCCAATATCATTGTCAAGAACAAGAATTATATCAATAAATACAAGGCTACCCGCTTCGCTGTATCAAACGACGATATCACATATGCACTCAGAAACATTGTCCCTGGAGCTACCATCCCCGATATAAGTGCAGGCTCTTCAACCCCTACCCTTACCCCTCTATCCGTAGTCGATAACTCATACACGATGGTCGAGGATGGAGTTACGTATATTGTAAGCAAGTACGAGAATACCATATACATGAAGGGAATAAAGAGCGAGACTGATATCATCGCCACAGCAGATCCTGCTGTAGAGTTTGAGCTGTATAAGAAGTATGGAATTATGGCCAGCAGTACAAAGTTTATACGTGCTGTATTTGACAAGTACAAATTCAATATGTCAGATGCGCTTATTAACATGGTATATAGCAAGATCAATACAGTCCTGTATAACATGCCTGGTGTCGATGAGGTTCGCAAGATGTCCAGAATAGCATTCTTCTCCGATAGTGCCATGGATCTTTCAGGCGAGGATATCACTGAGAGCCCTGAGGACCTTGATGTCAGATTTGTAGGTCTCGGACCCGAGATACCTATTGAGAAAGAGGAGGGAGACGAGGATTATAGCTATGATGAGAGTGATGTCTATGGCGATGAGGACGAGGAGAATGACGTCTATGGGTATGATGAGAGAGATGATGAGGGATATTAAATAAAGCCAATTTCCTATGTATGATATAGGAAATCATATTAAGAGTACCCCTTGGGTAAAATAAATGATCCCAATACGGAGTAGAAAGACGTCCAAGAATGTGCCAATCACATCCATGGACAGTCTGGATATATTCAAACAGAGAGTAGCATCTTATTTTGACACCCTGCCTTCATTCATACTGTATGAGAATCTGCCTTCAACCATAGAGGAAATCAGAGATACCAAGCCTTCGCTTGTAATCACGTCCCTCATGGAGGAGATCCAAGCATTCAAGGATGATTATGCTACGAATGTATATACTTTGGAACCTCTTTTCAAGCTGGCAGAGAGATTCCCTCATATCAACAAGAGTGACATATTTGCATACTGGGTCATAGATAATCCCAAAGCTACTGATATAAGCCTGAAAATGATAATCGAGGACGAGATTAGCAGGATGCCTGATATAGACCAAATCGATGATATACTATACGCGGAGAAGAGAGACGGCAAGTGGCTCAAGAAGTACAGGGATGATGTAAAGAACGTTAAAGAGCTAGTAGAGCGGTTCTACAAGGTTGCAGAGAGGTTTGAAAAAGTGAGACCTGTACCTTCTACTGATATATACATTGAAAAGAACACACTTGAGATAGAGACATCTCTACGTGGTATAAGTATCGAAGACCTTTTCAACAATATAGAGTGCAACATGAATATACCATTCTGCTCTTACTCAAACTTCTATAAAATACTCGATCCCAAGTCGGTAGGTATCAAGACATACAGACAGGAGGATCTTGAGTATATATCGAATCTGAGCCTCCCCAATGATATAGTTCTCAAGTATCAGGAGGAGCCCATAGACAATGATACCATCCTATCGAAGATACCCGATATAGTAATATACAACAAGAATGATGTCCTCCATTTGTCGATTGAGATTAACATCAAGGTAGAAAACAAGGACGAGTACATTAATAAGATGATTGAAATCCTTAACGAGAGTATAACCGATAGGTACATGATAACGCCCGTGGATAAAAGGGAGAAATCTATCGTAGCATCGTATCTGATACCAGTCCAGACTATAGACCCATATGTGTATGCAGATATCCTAATGATGAACAGCGCTATCGCTTCGTACTTCTCCAATGACGAGAGTATAAAGGCTACAAAGAAGAAGACTGTTATATTCACACATTTCTCATATGAAGGACGGGAGGACCTGTTCTCAGTAAAGAACATGAAGGCAGAGAGATTAAACGAGGATGTTCTTCGTTACAGGGACGTAATTAAGATGGATATGGAGTATGTAAAGGTCAAGCTTCTAAAGTGCTCAAATATGAGGGAGGCCAACGAACAGAGGAACTTATTCCTGAAGGTTATAAGCCTGTATAATGATAACTACAACAAGATAGTCCAGTATTACAAGAGCTATATTAAGGATTTCAAACCCATCGAGAAGGCGGTAGAGGTTAAGGCCAAGCCTAAGGATAAGATGGATCTGAAGGATATAGACCCTGAGCTTTTCGGAATCGAGGGATACACTCGTATGTGCAGTAAGAAACCCACGATTATAGATGACGATCAGGTGAATGGATATGAAGATCAGGGAATGCAGGTTATGAAGTTCCCCAAAGATGGCGCATATGGAACACAGAGGAGCTATATATGCAAGCATGATACACACCCATACCCCGGAGTCTCCGAGAATCAGAATGAGGATAACCAGATGTACCCATATGTCCCATGCTGTTTTGCAGATGACCAGACTATAAAGCAGAACAGTGGGTACAGAATATACTACGAGGACCTTGAGAAGACTGATATCGTGTATCAGCAGATATTCACAACCAACAAGTTCGCCCCTTTCAACTGGTATGCATACCTCCCCAAGACACTCGATTCCATGCTCACCCTTATCGATAACAGATTCAAGTACATACGCAAGGGTGTATCTCATAGCAAGTCGAGCTTCCTCGAATGCATTCTAGACGCACTTGAGGATCGCAGAGTAATCAACAAGGACAAAAGCGACAGGATAAAGTCCGTTCAAAAGATAAGGAAGAACCTATCAACTAAAGATCAGATAAGACTGGGGTTCCAGTCCAACTGGGGAATGACTGAGGAAGAGATAGCATCTATACTTTCAAACCCTGATATGTATATTGACCCTGTCCGTTTCTGCTCCATGTTTGAGGATATGTTCAAGGTAAATATATACATTTTCAGGAGAGATGCAGACCATCCTCTTGGAACCATTGTATATGAGAGATCCAAGTTCGTCGATATACACTCGCCTGTCGTATATGATAGAAGCATATGCATATATGAGCATATGGGAAGCGAGTCTGATCGCGCCAAGTACCCTATGTGCGAGCTTATAGGCCAGTGGAAGGGTATCGATAACGATAAAAACAGGTATGTATTTGAGAAGGAACACCCAGTTGATAATGGAGTCAAGTGGTTCTACCGTCATGGACGTCAGTACTACAAGAAACAGAGTATTGTAGAACAGCCAACAGCTCTTCCTTTTGATTCTATAATCTCATCTCAGGTTGTAGATTCATATGGAAAGACTCGTGGGTTCATCCTATCCTTCAAAAACAACCCTATTGTAGTAAATACATCCCCTCTATTCAACTTTGACTCGCCTGTAGAGTCTCTTAATGAAGGAATGGACTCCCTATGCATGGAGAGCGAATGGAAATATGTAGATGAGTTCATCAAGGAATATGCTCTTCCAATCGATGTCATATACGCATACAAGGACAAGTGCATAGGCATTGAGAGTCATTATGGAGACATCATTATCAGGATTAAGACCACTGTTCTCCTATCCATGGTTGATAATTCAAGGGCTGTTACAAGGTATGAAAACCCGTTCTCCGATATTGAGGCAAGCATCATGAACATGTATATACGAAACAGACGCTTTGCGAATATACTGAAGAATCTGTTCCTGAGGGATCTGAGCAGATACTGGGACTCTATAAAGAGACCAGTACTAACAAGGGATGATATATACGCATTCGTCAAATCCAAAATACTCGTTGATCCCAAGTTTAGCTACGACAATATCACTCCAGATATCTACATGGACCGTAACACTAAACTGTACAAGAAGGATAAGCTCATAATCAACAATCAAGAGATACTTATAAGACTGGTCTATTTTGCACGTCTCTTCAATATGAGAAGCTCAAACCTACTACGAGCATACAAGGATAGGACAACATGCGAAGGATTCTATATTGATGTTTATGACTTTGAAAAGAGTCAGACTACCATCATATTTGGAAACAGTGAATCTCTCATAAATATGAACAAGGGCGTTACTACCACTCTTACTATTGTTGAGAGGATATCCAACCCGGCGGATACAATCATACTCAGAAATCAAGCGGTAGAGGGAGGAAAGATCGTAAAGCTCGACCTTGTACCCTCATACGAGGATGCACTCCGTATAACAAGATCAGAGGGAATCTATGTATGCAGGAGTAACTCTCCCATAATCAAACAAGGAGACAGTCCCAAGATACTGTGCTTCTCAATAGACGATCAAATGCTATTCTACATAATAAGCGTACTATAATTTCCAATATACTTTTTGTATTGGAAATATCTATAGTTTGACTGTACATACGACGAGCTTGTCGTCTATTATGTCTGTGTATTTGATGGTCCTTACACCTGTCATCTGGATGGTCTTCATACACTGATCGCATGGCTTGCTCCTTCCAAATGGAAAGGTACCCTTCAGCGGACGAGCTACATATAGAACAGCCTTTGAAGGAAGAGTATCCGAGTATATCCTTGGACGTCGTGTAGGAGACTTGACCTTGAGGTACTGATGAATCGCATGAACCTCTGCGTGAATGCTGAAGGATCTCCAGCTGAACATCTTGGTTCTATTCTGGTTGTAACCAGAATAGATTTTCCCCTTGAAAGCAGATACACGCTCCAAGATGATGAATCTGGTGGTCGCTATTATCGGCCATATCAGAGATCACATTAAACACCCTTCTCTCCTTGTCGCTAATATTGTCCCATTCCACCGCGCTCACAAACGGTATATTCGTAGAGTACATATTATAACTGCTCATTATCTACTTTGAATATACAAGACTATTAGATTCTCATTTTTTAAAACTTGGAGTTGAAAACACGAGCAAAATAGTAGATGTAGGCAAAGCCTATAACGATCATTATGAAATAGGCTAGGTAGTACCCAGTAGTTCTGCGAAGGTGGATCCTGCGCTTCTCCTCCTCGAACTTCTCAATCATAGGGTTAAGCTGAGCCTCAAGGAAGTCGGCAAGGAGGGGGTCGATATAAGCAGGCATCCTGGGAGGCTGCTCTTTCTTGACAAGAGGGGGGCTGGGAGGGTTGATCTTAAGAGCCAGAGGATTGATATACTGAGACTCGGTAGCGTATGTAGAGAAACTCATTTATTGAAGGTTGAGAAGGAAAATGGTCTGATTTGTCTGAGCAAGGATCTCGTCCCTTATGGTGATGAGATCAGCATCCTTCTTATCAACGATATTGGGTATATCGACAATAAGGAACTGCTTGAACTCATTGAGGATATTTATGAACTCCTTGTCTGTTATGTTCTGCATAGTTATATTTACAGGGGTGTACATGATGCGTCCATACTTGCCCTGGTATGTCTCAATGAACTGATCAATGAGGGGACTGATAGCATCATAATAGGCTCCAGATGCTACGTGCTTGTTGTAGATCTTAGTCTGCCAGTGATATACCTTTGACTGTGTGAGGATATAGAGAAATATGTATGAAAGCTCGGCCATTTCCTTTCTTCTATCCAAAGGAAATCTTTATTTATCGTCTGCTGGGCTTCTTTAGCCTCTTTTCTATCTCCTCAAGGCGTCTGATAAACTCATTATACTTATCTACCTTCTTGGGAGTCTTGGGAGATGGGAAATCATCCGAATCAGAGCTTGACTCGGTACTGCTATCACTGAAACGATAGTTCTTCTTCGAATTTCCCCTGTACTTCTTGAACTTATACACAGACTCATCTGATGATGACGAGGAAGAGGAGGACGAGGAGGATGACGAAGAAGACGAGGAAGATGTATCATACTTCCTATGCTTCTTGTGACCGTGTCTCTTGTCCCTACTGTCATTAGAGTGCTTTGAAGATGTACGTGAGTCATCCTTTCTGGAGTCCTTCTTAGGCTCCTCGACAACCTTCTTGATCTCCTTCTTGGGCTCCTCGATAACCTTCTTGATCTCTTTCTTGGGCTCCTCGACAACCTTCTTGATCTCCTTCTTGGGCTCCTCAACAACCTTCTTAACCTCCTTCTTAGGCTCCTCGACAACCTTCTTGATCTCCTTCTTAGGCTCCTCCATAACCTTCTTAACCTCCTTCTTAGGCTCCTCCATAACCTTCTTAACCTCCTTCTTGGGAGGCTCAGGGCTATGAGATGATGAATCAGACTCGTCGTCCGCATGCGAATCAGAGTCGCTTTCGTCTGACGAGTTATTAATTTCAGACTCAGATTCCGACTCGGCCTCGGAATTCTTTACTGATTCCTCTTCAGACTCCTCCTCAGATGATTCAGCCGAGTCTTCAGCATCGGATACAGCTCTCCTGTACTTGGACTGGCTCTTCCTCTCCTTTGGAGATATCTTGGTGAGGGAAGTCTCCTTTATGATCTTCTCTACAACAGAACGGACGACCTTCTCGAAGGAGGCCTCTGCACTCATTCCCCTGTCTCTGGGAAGCTTTCTCAGTCCAATAATGTGCTTGAAATAAGGTGCATATCTGCTGAAATTATCCGCGGTAACAGTCACTCTGTTATTTTTAACAGAAATCTCAATATCAGCCATTTATTTGACTTTTTTGAGTTCTTTAGACCCACGGTTTAAAAATGAGAAGTTACATATAAGTTAAGATCACTATCAAAGATGAAGATTAGTCTCACTAATTTCAGATGTTATAATTCTCGAGATATTAGCACCCCTAACACCGGTGTCCTTCTATTGTCAGGTCCCTCTGGAAAGGGAAAGAGTACTCTCCTTAACGCTATATCATATGCGATTACAGGAGAGGGTAAGAATATCAACTCATTCGGAACCACAAAATGCTCCGTGTCTGTTGAGATCGACGGTATCGAAATCACTCGTACTAAGAGGCCCAATCGCCTTACAGTCAAGTATCCTGACGGTACGATCCTCGAGGACGATGAGGCACAGGTCATTATCAATAAGACATTTGGAGGGTATTTCAACCAGAGTAGTTACATCATGCAGGGAAACCTCAACACCTTCTTGTACATGTCTCCCACCGAGAAACTCGCATTCTTTGAGGACTTTGTGTTTAATCACCTGGATCTCTCCGACAAGAAGAACAAAATCAAGGACATAATCAAGGAGAGAAACACAAAACTCCTAAGTTTCAGATCTAAGTTGGATATGGTATCTCAGATCTTGTCTTCAAAGAAGGAGCCCGAGAAGCCTGTATTCCCAATCAAATCGACAAAGGAAGAGAGGCCTGAGATCAAGGCTAAATATGAGCGTCTCAAGAAGAACAAGACCACTCGTGTATATGAGCTTGAGACTCAGATGAAGAGGGCTCTGGAGATCCAAGATAAGAACAGATCTAGGAAGGAGGAGCGTACTCGTCTGTGTATGAGGAAGGAGACTATTGAGAATGAACTAGGTAGTATCAGGAAGACTATCAGTGATACTATTGTATCCGAAGTAGATTATACAGTTGATATCACCGCTCTTACCAAGGACATCAAGAGACTTCAGCAAGCAAGGGATCTCCTTCTGAGTAGTGGAACGATCGAGGATATTTCAGACCTTGAATCCAAAAGAGATAAGATTAAGGAGGAGATGTGGAATGATGGATCTGAAGAAGAGACTCAGGATGCCATCGACTCTTATAACCAGATGATTCATGACCTTGATAGATACTACAATGCGAAGGAAGGACTTGAGGTGCTCGACCCTCCTGTTGATTTAGAGGGTCTGAGGAGGGATATTCAGAATGCAGAGCTGTGTAAGAAGACACTGGTGTGTCCATGCTGTAAGGAGTCCCTGTCGTTCGATGGCAATATTCTGTATAAGATGATGAAGCTATCATCAGTGTCTGTATCGGATCTTCGAAAGAAGCTCAGCAAGGCAGAGAGCGTAGAGTCCAACAGGACAAGGTACAATCAAATCATTGAAGAGGTTCATGCCACATACGATGAGATATACACCCTAGATGATGCACGTGCAGGACTCCAGGATTATGTAGAGTACATGGCAAGGAATAGGAAGCTCGAGTCTCAACTTGGAATCATCGAAGCTAGCATCAAGAACGCACTCGAAAAGAACAAGAAGGTAGAGGAGAGGAGGGGTACATGTATGAAGATTATGGAAGAGTACAATGTGAAGGAGGCTGATATCCTTTATGTGATTAATGCCAAACAGGACAGGATTGCTGAGCTTACAGAGATAACCAATGAGTCCAATAGAAATAGAAGGACTGTTATCGATCTCAAGAAGAAGGAAGGGGAATTGAATGATACACTTGAAGATGTAACAAAGAGGATTGACTCGATCTCTCTGGAAGAGGGGGAGGATCCTCAGAGTATCAATGAGACCCTTGCGAAAGAGAGGGCTGATCTTTCAAAGATCGAGTCTGTACTCCAGAAGATAGATGTATATGAGAGGAATTTAGAGGACAGGTCGGAGTACGATCGTCTCATCAAGGACAAGGATCTGTATGAGAAGGAGGTAAAGAAGTGGGAGGAGCTACTTGAGAGTATCTATGTACTGAAGGAGAAGATCAGCATTGCAGAGAGTCTGTATCTGGAAAAGACACTCGGAGAGCTCAATGTAAAAATCCAGGAGAATCTCAACCTGTTCTTTACTGAGGAACCTATTGTAGTGTCTCTGGAGACCTTCAAGCCTACCAAGGATAAGAAGGAGAGCAAGCCACAGATCAATCTACAGGTATTCTATAAGGGAGTAGATATGGATCTGATGTCCCTAAGTGGAGGAGAGAGGGATAGGGTGAATCTGGCGATTGTTCTGGCATTGAATAGTCTGTTCAATAGCCCTATGCTACTTCTGGATGAGTGTATTTCGAGTCTTGATTACAATAACTTTAACAAGGTGATTGATGCTCTTCAGGAGAATATGAAGGACAAGCTGGTATTGCTGGTATGCCATCAGGCGGAGGAAGGCCAATTTGATGATGTTTTAGTTCTATAATTATCCAAATATACGATTTTTGGATATAATAAAATGAGTCTTAGACTATATCCTATTATGCCCGTTGATAACTCAAGGGTAGCTGGAATTAAGGTTATTACCAAGCCTGATGACAATGACACACAGGCTCTTACTTATAATCCTTCTAAGAATGCTATGACATGGTCTGATGTTGCTGGCATTCAGGGAGTCCGTGGTCCTACTGGAGCCACTGGACCTGCCCAGCCTGTTGCTTCCTTCTGTGTTAGAGGAAGATACGAGGGCGGTGTCTATGTAATGTCAAACCCTACTCAGGATTGGAGTCTTGGTGGTCATGACACTGATGGACTTCTTGCACCCTTTGTCTATCATCAGTACACAGAGATCCCTATGGTTAATAAGCTTGTTGATAATCAGGATCTCCTCTTCATTGCCCCTATTGATGGCGTCTACAATCTTTCCGTTACATGCGGCAAGCTTCCTGCCAATGGTGTTGTAGGTCGTGTTCTTGTTGAGATTGAGATCATTGACGCTGCCAATCCCAATACCAAGTACTCCACTGAGATTATTGATTTCGACAACACAAATACCAACATCACCAACCTCAACGTTGGTTCATGGTCCCAGACTCTCCGTCTCAAGACTGGCACCACCGTCCGTCCCTACCTCAACCATAACTACCTTCTCAATGGTCCTCAGTACATCACATTCTCAGGTTGCCTCGTAGCCAGAATTCGTTAAAACATATAAACCCCCATATTATTACTCATATATCGGTAATAATATACGATTCAAGCCTAAAATAAAATGTCAGTCAGTATTACAGGCCCTAGAGGAATACAGGGGCCACAAGGAATACAAGGTCCTACAGGACCCACCGGCCCCACCGGTTTAAGAGGAATGACTGGATCTCAAGGACTTCGTGGTTTTACAGGTCACACGGGTCCTATAGGTCCTATAGGACCTCGGGGTATCCAAGGATTCACAGGTCCTCGAGGCTCAACGGGATCTCAAGGTATCCAAGGAACTACAGGATATACTGGTTCGACAGGCCCTCAGGGTGTTAGAGGATCTACTGGTTCGACAGGACCTTTAGGGCCTACTGGACTCAGAGGTTTTACTGGAGAAAAAGGAATTATCGGCCCGACAGGTCCTCGTGGATTGCAAGGAATAGTCGGATCTACAGGAGCAAGAGGTTTCACTGGAGAACGAGGTATCCAAGGATTTACTGGTTCAACTGGATCTATAGGACCCACCGGACCTCGTGGTTTTACAGGAGAACGTGGATTCACTGGAATAACGGGTCCTAGAGGAACACAAGGAGATACAGGTCCAAGAGGAGAACAAGGTACTCAAGGACTTAGAGGAACTACTGGATATACTGGATATACTGGACCTACCGGACCCCGTGGTTTTACAGGAGAACGAGGATTCACTGGATTTACAGGACCTAGGGGCCCTCAGGGATTCACAGGCCCTAGAGGTTCTACTGGAGAGAAAGGATTTACAGGAGAAAGAGGATCTACTGGTATCCAAGGATCTACAGGTCCTAGAGGATTCACAGGAGAACGCGGAATAACAGGAGAAAGAGGAGATAGAGGACACACTGGTATTCAAGGAATTCAGGGACCTACCGGTGTTAGAGGTCCTACTGGAGAACGTGGTCCTCTTGGTCCTACAGGTATTCAGGGAATCCAGGGTCCCATAGGTATCAGAGGACACACAGGAGATAGAGGAGATAGAGGACACACTGGTATTCAAGGAATTCAGGGACCTACTGGAACAAGAGGATTTACAGGAGAAAGAGGTCCTATAGGTCCTACAGGCATCCAAGGAATCCAGGGCCCTATAGGTATCAGGGGGCCCATAGGAGAAAGAGGCGAAAGAGGAAATACAGGTGCTCAAGGAATTCAGGGGCCTACCGGTATTAGAGGATTTACAGGAGAAAGAGGAATTCAGGGGCCTACCGGTATTCAAGGAACGCATGGCCCTACTGGATTTAGAGGTCCCACAGGAGAACGAGGAGAACGAGGACATACGGGTTCTCAAGGAATTCAGGGTCCTACTGGTGTTAGAGGACCTGCTGGAGAGAGAGGACTTATCGGATTGATAGGACATACTGGATATACTGGATATACCGGACCTCAAGGTATTCAAGGAATTAGAGGACCTACTGGATATACTGGCTATACCGGCCCTACAGGACCTCGTGGTGATAAAGGAGATAGAGGATTCACAGGACCTCAAGGAGAAGAAGGAGAGATAGGTTCTACAGGTCCTAGAGGCCCTACTGGTTCAAGAGGTGAGAGAGGATTTCAGGGTATCCAGGGTATTCAAGGAATCCAGGGAGTACATGGACCTACAGGAGAGAGAGGAGAGAGAGGATTCCAAGGAATTCAGGGTATTCAAGGAATCCAGGGGGTTAGAGGACATACTGGAGAGATAGGAAGGCGAGGTCCTACTGGAATTAGAGGATTTACAGGTCCTAGAGGAAACACGGGTCCTAGAGGTCATACTGGAGAGAGAGGAAGACTGGGATTCACAGGTCCTCAAGGAGAACAAGGTCTTATTGGATTACGCGGTCCTGAGGGTCCTCATGGGCGTCAAGGACCTACTGGAGACAGAGGAGAGAGAGGACACACAGGATATACAGGTCCTACTGGAGTAAGAGGCCCTACTGGTCCTCAAGGTATTCCCGGATTTGCATCTAGAACAGGTGCCACAGGTCCTCAGGGAACTCAAGGAATTCAAGGACCTACAGGAGAACGAGGAACGCCTGGAATTGCTTCTAATACAGGAGCAACTGGACCCACTGGAACAAGGGGTCCCACCGGTGAAAGAGGAACACCCGGATTTGCTTCAAGTACCGGTTCTACCGGCCCTGTTGGCCCTCAAGGAGAACGAGGATTCACAGGACCTCAGGGAATTCAAGGAATTCAAGGATTCACAGGACCTACTGGAATAAGAGGTCCTCCAGGATCTCAAGGTATTCATGGTATTCAAGGTCCTACTGGTTTTACAGGTCCTAGAGGATCAACTGGTATTCAGGGACCCACAGGTCCTCAAGGTGAAATAGGTCCTCAGGGTGATATTGGTCTTCAAGGAGAACAAGGACCTCAAGGAGAACAAGGACCTCAGGGTCCTCAAGGTGAGAAAGGAGATCAAGGTGATCAGGGTCCTCAGGGAGAACAGGGTATCCAGGGAGAGATGGGTCCCACTGGCGAGAGAGGAGATATCGGACCCACAGGCCCTCAGGGAGAACAAGGTATCCAGGGCGATAGAGGAGAAATAGGTGAAACTGGTCCCACTGGTCCTCAGGGAGATAAGGGAGACCAAGGAGATGTTGGTCCAATGGGTCCTCAAGGAGATCTAGGAGAGACTGGTCCTACTGGTCCTACTGGTTCTCAAGGAGAACAAGGAATTCAGGGAGAGACTGGCCCTACCGGCCCTACTGGTCCTCAGGGTGATCAAGGAGAAATAGGACCTACTGGTCCTCAAGGAGAACAAGGTATCCAAGGAGAGACAGGTCCCACCGGTCCTACGGGATCTACTGGCCCTACCGGTCCTACTGGTCCTACGGGAGAACAGGGAGAACAAGGTATCCAAGGAGAACAGGGTATTCAAGGAATCCAAGGAGAAATAGGACCTACAGGACCTCAAGGAGAACAAGGAATCCAAGGAGAAATAGGAGAGACCGGACCTACAGGACCTCGTGGAGAGAAGGGAGATACGGGCGATAGAGGTGATACAGGACCTACAGGTCCGCAGGGTAATATCGGACCCACTGGAGAAAGAGGTGAAACCGGTCCTCAGGGAGAACAAGGAATTCAAGGTGAAAAAGGTGATCAAGGTGATCAAGGACCCCAAGGAGAACAGGGACTTCAAGGTGAAATGGGACCCCAGGGAGAACAAGGAATGCAGGGTGAAATGGGACCCACCGGTCCTACTGGTCCTCAAGGAGATACAGGAGACAAGGGAGATGCAGGAGAGACAGGTCCTACTGGTCCAACAGGTGATAAGGGTGATAAGGGTGATAAGGGTGACCAGGGTATTCAAGGCGATCAGGGAATCCAAGGAGAGACTGGACCCACCGGCCCTCAAGGAGAACAAGGAATCCAAGGAGAAACTGGACCCACAGGCCCTCAAGGTGAAGTTGGTCCTATAGGAGAGACTGGACCCACCGGCCCTCAAGGTGAGCAGGGTATTCAAGGAGAAACTGGCCCTACTGGAGAAATGGGACCTACAGGTGAAAAGGGAGATAAGGGAGACCAGGGAATCCAAGGAGAGACAGGCCCTACAGGTCCTCAGGGAGAACAAGGAATACAGGGAGATATAGGACCTACAGGAGAACAAGGACCTCAAGGTATTCAGGGAGAGACTGGTTCTACAGGACCTCAAGGCCCTCAAGGAGATAAGGGAGACAAAGGAGATCAGGGAGAAATAGGTCCTACTGGTCCCCAAGGAGAGATAGGTCTTATGGGACCCACAGGAGAACAAGGACCTCAAGGAGAGCAAGGAATCCAAGGAGAGACTGGTCCTACTGGCCCTCAGGGTGAGCAGGGTATCAAGGGCGATAAAGGAGACAAGGGTGATCAGGGTGATCAGGGACCTCAAGGAGATATAGGCCCTACAGGAGAACAAGGACCTCAAGGTATTCAAGGAGAAAAGGGAGACCAAGGGGAAACCGGCCCTACTGGCCCCCAAGGAGAACAAGGAATCCAAGGTGAGACTGGTCCTACAGGACCTACGGGCCCTCAAGGTGATCAAGGAATCAAGGGAGATCAAGGAGAACCAGGAGAAATAGGTCCCACCGGAGATCAAGGTCCTCAAGGACCCCAAGGTCCTCAAGGTGACAAGGGAGAACAAGGTATCCAAGGTGAAACAGGACCTACAGGACCTCAGGGAGAACAGGGACCTCAGGGTGACCAAGGTATCCAAGGAGAAATGGGCTCCCAGGGAGAACAAGGAATCCAAGGAGAGACTGGTCCTACCGGTCCTATAGGCCCTACTGGTCCTCAAGGAGACTCTGGAATCAATGGAGATACAGGCGCTACAGGTGCTACAGGTGCATCCATGATTGCTGGAATAGGCCTTCCTGATCCTATAAATTCATTCAGAATTGGCGATTCCTACATAGACACCCAACATGGAGAAGGATATGTATACACAAAGACCTCAGAAAAGCCATCTGCATCATTGAGATTAATACCTTCATACAGTGGTACAATCTATAACGTTTCCAGTGAATCCGAACTTCTTAGTGCAATGGAAAGCTCTGTTAATGGGGATATTATCAATATGACCTCAGACATAGGCCTTACGTCTCGTTTCCGTATAACGAAATCCATAAAGCTCACTGCATCATCACCATCTACAC
>JACCEA010666567.1_pt1 | contig 16645 bp, 11 predicted proteins | sample 7449851 | NCBI WGS metagenome assembly JACCEA01 (sample SAMN15323453, study PRJNA562643) | freshwater metagenome | isolation source: river surface water | place: USA:Blue River Watershed | collected 2017-08-18 | reverse complement strand
TCGCGGGCGGCCATGACCATCAGCTTCTCGATGAAGGCCTGCGGCGTGCTCTTGCAGCCGCCGCGCTTGCCCACGTAGACGATGCGCGCGCCGGCCGTGGCCAGCGCCACCACCTCGTCGCCCACCAGGTCGTCGACGAACAGCACCGTGGCCGCCTGGATGGCCTTGACGGCCTTGAGCGTCAGCAGGTCCGGATCGCCCGGGCCCGCGCCGACGAGGGTGACTGTGCCTGCCTGTGCCATGGTGCGTGTGTCCTTGTTCATGCCTGCGAAGCCAGATGCACGATGTGTGCCACCTGCGCCTCGACGGACGCCGGCACCGGCTTGCGGCCGGCCAGCACGTCCTGGATATAGGCTGCCGTGGTGTCCGCGTCAATCCCTGCCGGCAGCGCGGGCAGGTCGGTCAGCGTGCCCTTGCGGCCAACTTCGAGCGTCACGCGCCGGCCGCGGATGAAGCCGTCCATCTGCGGCAGGCGGCGCGCGTCGGCCACCACCTCGCCCTCGGTGCCGCGCAGCAGCAGGGCGGTGGCGCCCACCAGCTCGTACACCTGGGCCATGGACACGGCGTACTCGGGGTGCGTGTAGCTGCCCACGATCACGGCCTGGCCCTGGCTGGGGTTCATCAGCTTGACCAGGCTGTGGGAGGAATTGCGCAGGCCCACCACGCGCCGCACGTCCAGCAGGCGCTTGAGGCCCGGGCACAGCAGCTCGGTGGGCAGGTAGGCCGCCTCGCCGGGCTCGATGGCGCGCACCGCCTCCAGCGGGTGCAGCCCCAGGGCGCGCATCACGTCCGACACGAACACCCGGCTGCTCTCGGTGGCCGTGCCGTGGATCGCCACCGGCAGGCCCGCGCGGGCCACCAGCAGCGCCAGCAGGGGCGTGAGCACGGGCAGCTTGCGCGCCCCGTTGTAGCTCGGGAGCACCACCAGGGGGCGTTCACCCGCCGGGATGCGCTGCATGCGCGAGGCCGTGGCATCCAGGAAGCCGGCCATCTCCTCGGGCGTCTCGCCCTTGATCCGCATGGACAGGCAGAACGCGCCGACCTCCAGGTCGGTCACGCTGCCATCGAGCAGCTGCCCGAACAGGTCCGCCGCCTGCTCGCGCGTGAGCGAACGCGCGCCCTGCTTGCCGCGGCCGATTTCCTTGATGTAATGGCTGATACTGCCCATGGTTGTATTGTCAGCGATGGCTCATGACTTTCAGCGATAAGCTGATTCGCGGCCTGGGAGGCCCGTTCTGGCCATCGCGCGCCCTCACTTGGTCTCAGGCCGCCTGGGGCTGCGGCATCGTCGCGCGCACCATGCGTTTGAGCTCGGGCACGCAGGAGCCGCAGTTGGTCCCGCATTTCAGGTCGGCCTGCAGGGCGGCCAGCCGCTGGTCGGCGTTGCCGGTGCAGGCGGCCAGCTTGCCCATGATGGCGATGTCCGTCACGTTGAAGCAGGTGCACACCTGCTTGCCCCGGGACTGCACCGCCACCGGCGCCTTGGCGCCGGGTGCCAGCAGCAGGCGGCCGTAGCTCTGGGCGGGCAGGGTGTCCTGCAGCAGGGTCTTGACCCAGGCCTGGGAGCTGGTGTCGCCAGCCAGCAGGAAGGCGTCCAGGTGGACATCGGCCTCCTTGCCGGGCCCCTGGCGCACCAGGCGCATGGCGCGGCGCTGGCCCTTGCGCGGGTCGGCGTAGCGCAGGGTGTCCGTGCCCGCCAGCCCCAGCAGGCCCTCCAGCCGCGCCAGCAGCTCGGGCGCGGGGGCCTCGTAGGCCGCGGCACGGAACAACACGCCCGCGCGCTCGCGGCCGAAGGGCACGCAGGTGGCGAAGGGGAACTGCGCCATCAGCTGCTTGAGCTGCTCGCGCACCGCCAGGGCATCGCCGTCCGGCAGCCAGGCCATCGCCAGCAGCGACCAGCCCATCTCGGCCTTCAGGATCTTCACCGCCGCGTGCTTGAGTTCCGGCTGCTTGGAGCTGGGGCAGTAGGCCGAGGTGGTGAGCGCGTTCACGCCCGCCAGCCGGCCGCCACTGGACGCCTGGCCCCCCAGGAACTCGCTGCCCCAGTGCATGCCCATGAAGGCCTGCGACAGGCCCACTTCCTTGCTGGCCTGTGCCGGCACCACGATGGAGCCGCGCTTGGAGGTCACGTGCACCAGGTCGCCGTCGGCCAGCCCGCGCTGGGCCATGTCGTCGGGGTGGAGCTGGATCGCCGGCTCGGGCACATGGCCGAACAGGCGGCCCAGGGTGCCGGTGCGGCTCATGCCGTGCCACTGGTCCCGCAGGCGGCCGGTGGTCAGCGAGAAGGGGTAGCGCGATTCGCGCGCCTCGGCCACGGGCACATAGGCCACGTCGGCGAAGCGGGCCTTGCCGTCGGCGGTGGGGAAGACGCCGTCCTCGTACAGGCGGGCCTGGCCCTGGGTCTGGCCTTCACGCAGCGGCCACTGGCGCGGAGCCTCCTCCAGCAGGGCGTAGCTCAGGCCGGTGATGTCCAGGTCGCGGCCCCGGGTGGACTCGCGGTGCTCCTGCCAGATCGATTCCGGGCCGGCGTAGGGGAACAGCGTGGCCTGGCCGGGGTACAGCCGCGCCTCCAGCCGGCGGGCGAAGTCCAGCGCGATCTGCCAGTCATGGCGGGTGCCGCCGGGGGCAGCCACGGCCGGGCGCACGCGGCTGATGCGGCGCTCGGAGTTGGTCACGGTGCCGTCCTTCTCGCCCCAGGTCGTGGCGGGCAGCATCAGGTCGGCCCACTCGCAGGTGGCGGTGGTGGAGAAGGCCTCCTGCACCACGACGAACTCGGCGCGCTCCAGCGCCCGGCGCACGGTGGCCTGGTCGGGCATGGACTGCGCCGGGTTGGTGCACGCGATCCACAGCGCCTTGATCTCGCCGTCGGCGGCGGCCTGGAACATCTCCACCGCCGTCTTGCCCGGGCGGGCGGGCACGGCGGGCACGCCCCACAGCGCAGCGACTTCGGCGCGGTGCTGGGGGTTGGCCATGTCGCGGTGCGCGGACAGCAGGTTGGCCAGGCCGCCCACCTCGCGCCCGCCCATGGCATTGGGCTGGCCGGTCAGGGAGAAGGGGCCGGCGCCGGGGCGGCCGATCTGCGCGGTCGCCAAGTGCAGGTTGATCAGCGCGGCGTTCTTGGCCGTGCCGTTGGTGGACTGGTTCAGGCCCTGGCAGTACAGGCTCAGGGTGGCGGGCGAGGTGGCGAACCAGCGGGCGGCGGTGAGCAGGTCCGCCTCGGGGATGCCGCAGGTGCGGGCCACCACCTCGGGCGTGGCCTCCTGCACCCGGGCGCGCAGCGCCTCGAAGCCGGTGGTGTGCGCCTCGATGTAGCCGGGCTGCGTCCACCCTTCGCGCAGCATCAGGTGCAGCAGGCCGTGGAACAGCATCACGTCGGTGCCGGGCTGGACCGGCAGGTACAGGTCGCAGATCTCGGCGGTGTCGGTGCGGCGCGGGTCGCAGAAGATCACCTTCATGTGCGGCCGCTTCGCCTTGGCCTCCTCGATGCGGCGGAACAGGATGGGGTGGGCCCAGGCCGTGTTGCTGCCCACGATGAACAGGCAGTCGGCGTGGTTCACGTCGTCATAGCAGGCCGGCGGCGCGTCGGCGCCCAGCGTGAGCTTGTACCCCGCCACCGCGCTGGACATGCACAGGCGCGAGTTGGTGTCGATGTTGTTGGTGCCGATCAGGCCCTTGGCCAACTTGTTGAAGACGTAGTAGTCCTCGGTGAGCAGCTGGCCGGACACGTAGAAGCCCACGGCGTCGGGGCCGTGGGACTCGATCGCCCGCGCGAACTTCTTGACCGCCAGGTCCAGCGCCGAGTCCCAGCTCACGCGGTGCGGGGCCTCTCCCCGGTGCTCTCGGTGCATGGGGTGCAGCAGGCGAGCCTGGCGCGTGATGGGCGCCGAGGCGGTCAGGTGCAGGGTGGAGCCCTTGGTGCACAGGCGGCCGAAGTTGGCCGGGTGCTGCGGGTCGCCGCGCACGCCGGTGATCTGGTCGCCCTGCGACTCGATGATGACGCCGCAGCCCACGCCGCAGTAGGGACAGGTCGATCGGGTTTCGTTCACGGTGGACCGGTTCTCTCTCTCAGTTCTTGTCGGAAGGGCCGAACATCAGCTGGTCGCGGATGTCGGCCACGCTGCGGCCTTCGCGCAGCAGCTGGAAGTACCAGCTGCCGTCGGCCGTGTCGCCGTAGAGGCAGGCCCCCACCAGCTTGCCGTCCTTGAGGACCAGCTTTTTATAGACGCCGTCGAAGGGATCGGACATCACGATTTCCTCGGTGCCTTCGCCGCCCATGAAGTCCCCGGCGGAAAACAGGTCGATGCCCGTCACCTTCAGCTTGGTGGAGGTCACCGTGCCCAGGTAGCGGCCGATGCCCGATTGCGCCAGGTGGTTGGCCGCCACCTGGGCCTGCTCGAACAGCGGCGCCACCAGGCCGTAGGCCACGCCCCGGTGCGCGGCGCACTCGCCCACGGCGTAGATGCGCGGGTCGGTGACCGTCTGCAGCGTGTCGGTGACGACGATGCCGCGCTGGCAGTGCAGGTGCATGGACTCGGCCAGTGCCGTGTTGGGGCGCACGCCCACGGCCATCACCACCAGGTCGGCCGGCACCTCGGTGCCATCCTTGAAGCGAACGGCCTTCACGCGGCCATCCTCGCCGCCCACCAGCTCCTGCGTCTGCGCCTTCAGCAGGAACTTCAGGCCGCGCGCTTCCAGCGACTGCTGCAGCAGGCCGGCGGCCACGTCGTCGAGCTGGCGCTCCATCAGCCACTCGTTCACATGCACCACGCTCACCTCCATGCCGCGCTGGCGCAGGCCGTTGGCCGCTTCCAGCCCCAGCAGGCCGCCGCCGATCACCACGGCATGGCGGTACTGGCGGGCGGCCTCGATCATGGCCTGGGTGTCGGCGATGTCGCGGTAGGCGATCACGCCGTCCAGGTCCTTGCCGGGCACCGGCAGCATGAACGGGTTGGAGCCGGTGGCCAGCAGCAGGCGGTCATAGGGCGCCTCGGTGCCGTCCTCGGCGCGCACGAGGCGGCGCACGCGGTCCACCTCCACCACCTTCTTGCCCGCGTGCAGGGTGATGCCGTGCTGCGCGTACCAGGCCCAGGAGTTGAGGACGATCTCCTCCAGCGTCTGCTCGCCGGCCAGCACGGGCGACAGCATGATGCGGTTGTAGTTGGGGTGCGGCTCGGCGCCGAAGACCGTGATTTCGTACAGGTCCGGCGCGAGCTTGAGCAGTTCCTCGAGGGTGCGCACGCCGGCCATGCCGTTGCCCACCATCACGAGTTTCATTTTCTTCATGGCCGATTCCTTTCAGGAATGCAGGGAAAGCCCAGGCGCCGCGGCTACGATCGGCGCATGGCACTGGATGTGGATATCGGCTGGCACAGCGTGCGCGGCCCGCGGGACGACAACGAGGACTTCGCGGCGGCGCAGGAAGCCGCGCCGCACGAGGCGCACCGGGGCCTGGTGGCCGCCATCGCGGACGGCGTGTCCACCGGCGGCCGCGGCCGCGAGGCGGCGCAGACCACCGTGATGTGCCTGGTGCAGGACTACTTCGGCACCCCGCCCACCTGGGACACCAGCGTGGCGCTGGACCGCCTGATCGGCGCGCAGAACGCCTGGCTGGCCGCCGGCAACCGCCGCCAGTCCAGCGGCGCGATGACCACGCTGACCGCCCTGGTGCTGCGGGGCCACAGCTACACCCTGGCCCATGTGGGCGACACCCGTGCCTGGCTGCTGCGCGGGGGCGACTGGTCGCAGCTGACGAACGACCATGTCTTCGACCACCCCGACATGAAGAGCCGCCTCACGCGCGCCATCGGCCTGGACGACCATGTGCGGGTGGACTACCTCACGGGCGACCTGCAGGCCGGCGACGTGTTCGTGCTGACTACCGACGGCGTGCACGGCGCCCTGGCGGCCAAGGCCCTGGGGCAGCTGGCTGCGCAGGCGCACCGCGATGCCCAGGCCGCCAGCCAGGCCATGGTCGATACCGCCCTCAAGTCCGGCAGCTGGGACAACGCCAGCGCGCTGGTGATCCACGTGCGGGCCTTGCCCGCCGTCCGCCTGGAGGACGTGCTGCTCGGTGCCCGCCAGCTGCCCGTGCCGGGCCGCCTGAAGGTGGGGGAGGTGCTGGACCAGTTCACCGTCACCGCGCTGGTGGCGGACACCGGCGTGCACCGGCTGTACCAGGCCCGTGACAACGCCACGGGGGAACTGGTGGCGATCAAGACCTTGCACGAGTCGCGCGCCGGCGACGCGCAGGAGCGCGCCATGCTGGCCCACGAGGCCTGGCTGGGGCTGCGCCTGGGCGAGCAGGGCGCAGCCGGCGTGGACAGCGGCTTCATCGGCGCGCGCGAGCCGCGCGCGCCCAGCGCTTTCTACGCCGTGTTCGACTGGCAGGCCGGCAGCACCCTGGAGCAGATGCTGACGCAGCGCCAGGCCTTCAGCGTGCCGCAGGTGGTCGAGGGCGCCATCGCCGTGGGCAAGGCCCTGGGGCGCCTGCACCGCCAGGGCGTGATCCACCGCGACATCAAACCCGGCAACCTGCACCTGGGCGAGGACGGCCGCTGGCGCATCCTGGACCTGGGCGTGGCCGTCTCCGGCCAGGAGTCTGCGCTGGACCGCACCCTGCACGCGGGCACGCCCAGCTACATGAACCCCGAGCAGTGGGAAGTGCCCGAGGGGCAGGCCGTGGCCGATGCCCGCAGCGACCTGTACGCCCTGGGCGCCACCCTGTACCAGTGGCTCACCGGCCACCTGCCGTATGGCGAGGTCGAACCCTACCAGCTGGCGCGCTTCCGGCGCGACCCGCGCGCGCCCAGCCGCCTGCGGCCGGACGTGCCCATGTGGCTGGACCACGTGGTCATGCGCGCCGTCGCGCGCGACGCCCGCCAGCGCTTCGAGACCGCGGAGGAACTGGTGCTGGCCCTGGAGCGCGGCGCCGCGCGCCCGCTGGAGCGGCCGGCCGCCACGCCGTACTTCAGCCGCGACCCGGCCGGCATCTGGAAGGCCGCGCTCGCAGCCTCCGCAGCGCTCAACCTGCTGCTGCTGTTCTGGCTGTTGTTCCTGCCTCGGTGACATGGCGGCTGCGTCGGTGACCTGTTGTCCGTGAATCAGCGGGCCGCGGCGGGGCGCAGGCGGGCGCGGCCGCCTTTTTCTGCCCAGGTGCGGGTCCAGCGGATCTGCATCACGCGCATCACCACCAGCACCACCAGCGACAGCGCCGCGAAGAAGAGGAAGCCCCAGCTGTAGCTGCCCAGGTACTGCTTGGACAGGCCCAGGGCGTTGGGCACCAGGCCGCCGCCCAGCGCGCCCAGCTCGCCGATCATGGAGCCGGCCACCGCCGTGGTGGTGGGCCAGCGCAGGGGCACCAGCTGGAACAGCGCGCCGTTGCCCGCGCCCAGGGCGGCGAAGCACACCATCATCAGCAGCGTGGTCAGCACCAGCGAGTGGCCGGCGAAGCCGATCATCGTCAGCGTGACGGCCACCACCAGCAGCACCAGGCTCAGGGTGTTGACGCCGCCCCAGCGGTCGGAGATCCAGCCGCCCACCACGCGCAGGGTGGCGCCCATGAAGGCTGCCAGCATGGTCAGCTGGCCGGCTTCCACCTTGCTCACGCCGAACTGCGCGAAGTAGTAGGAGGGCAGGAAGCTGGTCAGGCCGATGAAGCCGCCGAAGGTCACGCAGTAGATCAGGCTGAACACCCAGCCGTCCTTCTCGAACAGGCAGGCCATGTGCTCGCGCAGGCTGGCGTGCTGGTCCACGTCGTCGGGCTCCTTGGCCCAGACCACCATCACGACGGCGGGGATCAGGATCGCCACGGCGGCCACGCCGTAGACGGCCTTCCAGCCGAGCCACATCGCCAGGGGCGGCGCAACCAGCACGGAGACGGCGGTGCCGATGTTGCCCGCGCCCACCAGGCCCATGGCCAGGCCCTTGTGCTGGGGCGGGAAGGAGCCGGCGCCCAGCGACAGCGCCACGCCGAAGCTGGCGCCAGCGATGCCCAGGAGCACGCCCATGGCCAGCAGGTCGTTGAAGCTGTCCACGTAGATCAGGCCGAACAGCATGGCCACGCAGATCATCCCCATCTCCACCAGCGTGGCCGCCTTGCGGCCGATGTACTGCGCCAGCAGGCCCAGCGGGAAGCGCATGAGGGCGCCCGCGATGATCGGCACCGACAGCATCAGGCCCATCTGCGCGGGCGACAGCTGGTAGGCCTCGGAAATGAACGGGGCCATGGCGCCATTGAGCACCCAGATGCCGCAGGAGAAGGCGAAATACAGGAACGCTGCGAACAGCGTGGGCGTGTGGCCGGACTTCAGGAAGGGTTGGGGCGCGTTCATCGTGTGTGCCAGGACCCGGCGGCCGCCTGCGCAGGCGCGCCGGCTCCACCGAAAAAAGAGGTTGGTACGAGGGCAGCACACTTCCTTGTGCGCAGGACCGGCGGTACGATGCACGGTCCGGGTGCGACATCACACCCGATGCAACCCACGATGCAGCTTCCATGCCAACCGCTGCGCCCTCGCATGCCCACCCATTCTTCCCCCGCTCCCGCCGCTTCCACCAGCGTCCTGCTGCTGCAATCCGCCGATCCCGGCGCCCCCGACCTGCGTGCCGACCTCACGGCCGCCGGCTTCACCCTGGCCGGCACCGGCGACTGCACCCATTTGGTGCGTGAGGCCCTGCGGACCCAGCCCGACGTGGTGGTGTGCTGGTCGCCGCAGGGGGACGAGGCCTTGCTCAAGGCGGTGGAGACCTTGCAGCGCGAGCAATCCTTCGCCCTCGTGGTGTTCACGCGTGACAGCGACGTGGACCTGATGCAGCGCGCCCTCGAAGCGGGCGTGCACGTGTGGGTGGTGCAGGGCTACGGCGCGCAGCGCCTGCGGCCGTTGCTGGCACAGGCCCGTGCGCGCGAGAGGCGCGAGCGTGCCTGGCGCGAGAAGCTGGCGGACCTGGAGGCCCGGCTGGAGGAGCGCAAGCTGGTCGACAAGGCCAAGGGCATCCTGATGCGGGCCAGCGCGCTGTCCGAGGACGATGCCTTCCGCGTCCTGCGCAACGCCTCGATGCAGGGCAACCAGAAGGTCGGCCAGGTGTCCCGCCAGGTCATCGCCGCGGCCCGCGTGGCCGAGGCCATCAACCGGGCGGGCCAGCAGCGCATGCTGTCGCAGCGGCTGGTCAAGCTCTATGCCCTGGCCTGCAGCCGCACCGACGGCCAGGCCGCGGTGCTGTTGATGCGTGAAAGCGTGGCGCGCGTGGAGGAGAACCTGCGTGCGCTGGAGGCCGAGCTGTCGCCGGCCACCTTCGGTGACCTGATGGCGGTGGCCCGCCAGGCCTGGGGGGCGCTGCGCGAGGGGCTGGAGGCTGCGCCGCGCGCGGCGGACCTGCCCCGGCTGGACGGCCTGGCCGAGGCGGTGCTGGCCAATGCCGATGTCCTGGTGCAGGCGCTGGAATCGTCTGGGCTCGCCCACCCTGTGGGCGTGGTGAATGCCGCGGGCCGCCAGCGCATGCTGTCGCAGCGCATGGCCAAGCTGGCCCTGCTGGCGCCGGCGGCGGCCGATGCGGATGGCGTGAAGCGGGCGCTGGCGCAGGTGCAGGCCGCTTTCGAGTCGGGCCTGGGCCAGCTGGAGGCGGCGCCGCTGTCCACGCCGCAGATCCGCGAGCTGCTGGCGCAGGGCCGCGCGGCCTGGCAGCAGCTCCTGTCCACGGTGCCCCAGGCGGGGCAGCCGGGCGGCCGCCTGCAGCTGGCGGCGGCCAGCGAGGACCTGCTGTCGGTGTTCGACCGCCTCACCGAGGCCTACCAGCACAGCGTCGAGGTGCTGGTGGGGTCCCCGGCGGGCTGAACCCGAAGGCCCGGGTCAGGCCGCCTGCTTCTCCACGTGCGCCTGGCGCGTGTAGAGGAAGTCGATGACGGCCTTGCGGTACCCCAGGTAGGCCGGGTCCTCGGCCAGCGCCACGCGGTTGCGGGGGCGCGGCAGGTCCACGTGCAGCACCTCGCCGATGGTGGCGGCCGGGCCGTTGGTCATCATCACGATCTTGTCGGACAGCAGCACGGCCTCGTCCACGTCGTGCGTGACCATCACCACGGTGCTCTGCGTCTTGGCGACGATCTGCAGCAGCTCGTCCTGCAGCTTGGCGCGGGTCAGGGCGTCCAGGGCGCCGAAGGGCTCGTCCATCAGCAGCACGTTGGGCTCCATCGACAGGGCGCGGGCGATGCCCACGCGCTGCTTCATGCCGCCGGAGATCTCGCCCGGGCGCTTGGCGCTGGCGTGGGTCAGGCCCACCAGCTCCAGCGCCGCATCGGTGCGGGCCTTGAGCTGGGTACGGTTCTCGGTGGCGCCGAACACGCGCTCCACGGCCAGGTACACGTTCTCGAAGCAGGTGAGCCAGGGCAGCAGCGAGTGGTTCTGGAACACCACCGCGCGGTCCGGGCCGGGGCCCGCGATCTCGCGGTTGGCGCAGATCAGCGCGCCGCTGGTGGGGCGGGTCAGGCCCGCGACCAGGTTCAGCAGCGTGCTCTTGCCGCAGCCGGAATGCCCGATCAGCGCCACGAACTCGCCCTTGGCCACCGTGAGGTTGATGTCCCGCAGGGCGACGAAGGGGCCCTTGGCGGTGCGGAAGGTCTGGCCCACATCCTGGACCTGGATGTACTTGGAGGTGAGGTTCTCGTTCATGACTTGGCGTCCTCGTAGGTGAAGGCGGTGGCCAGCTTGACCAGGGCCAGCTCCAGGAGCAGGCCGACGATGCCGATCACGAAGATGGCGATGATGATGTTCTTGACGTTGAGGTTGTTCCACTCGTCCCACACCCAGAAGCCGATGCCCACGCCGCCGGTCAGCATCTCGGCAGCGACGATCACCAGCCAGGCGGTACCGACGGCCAGCCGCACACCGGTGAGCATGTAGGGCAGCACGGCGGGGAACAGGATCTTGGTGGCGATCTTCCATTCGGACAGGTTGAGCACGCGGGCCACGTTCATGTAGTCGGTGGGCACGCGCTGCACGCCCACGGCGGTGTTGATGATCATGGGCCAGATCGAGCAGATGAAGATGGTCCAGATCGCCGCCGGGTTGGCGCCCTTGAACACCAGCAGGCCGATCGGCAGCCAGGCCAGGGGCGAGACCGGCCGCAGCAGGCTGATCAGCGGATTGAACATGCGCGAGAGGAAGGTGAAGCGGCCGATCAGGAAGCCCGCCGGGATGCCCACCACCGCCGCCAGGCCGAAGCCCAGGGCCACCCGCTGCAGGGAGGACAGCACGTTCCAGCCCACGCCCTGGTCGTTGGGGCCCTTGCGATAGAACGGGTCGCTGAAGATGTCCACGGCCTGGTGGAAGGTTTCCAGGGGGGAGGGGATGCTCTGGCCCGTGCCCATGGACACCAGGGCCCACAGGCCGACCAGGAAGCCCAGGCCGAAGACGGGCGGCAGCACGCGCAGCCACAGGCCGCGCCAGTCGAAGGGGGCACGCGGGGCCCGGGCCGCAGGCTCGGCCTGCGTGGCCTGGGTTGCGTGTGGGTTGGCGGGCTGGGCGTTGGCCGCAGCCACCGCCTTCGCCAGCGAGGAGCCGGCAGGCGCCGGTGCAGGGGCGGGTTCGCCCAGGGAGCCGTGGAAGACAGCGCTGACCATGTCCGTCTCCTCAGGCCTTGACCTTGAACGAGTCGGCGTACTTGCGCGGATCCTTGCCGTCCCACACCGTGCCGTCCATCAGCTTGCTCGAGCGCATCACGTCCTTGGGCACGGGCGCCTTGGCCAGGGTGGCGGCCTGCTTGTACAGGTCGACCTGGTTGATCTGCTTCGCGATGGCGAGGTAGTCCGGGTGGTCCTTGATCAGGCCCCAGCGCTTGTGCTGGGTCAGGAACCACATGCCGTCGGACAGGTAGGGCATGTTCACCGCACCGTCGTTGAAGAACTTCATGTGGTTGGGGTCGTCCCAGGTCTTGCCCAGGCCGTTCTGGTAGCGGCCCAGGATGCGCTGGTTGATCGCGTCCACGCCGGTGTTGACATAGGCCTTGTCGGCGATGGTCTCGGCCATCCTGTTCTTGTTCGACAGGCTGGCATCGATCCACTTGCCGGCCTCGATGATGGCGGCGGTCACGGCGCGGGCGGTGTTGGGGTACTTCTTCACGAAGTCGGCCGTGGTGCCCAGCGCCTTCTCGGGGTGGTCCTTCCAGATGTCCTGGGTGGTGGTGGCCGTCACGCCGATGCCGTCCATGATCGCGCGGTGGTTCCAGGGCTCGCCCACGCAGAAGCCGTCCATGTTGCCCACGCGCATGTTGGCCACCATCTGCGGCGGCGGCACGGTGATGACCTTGGCGTCCTTGAGCGGGTTGATGCCCACGCTGGCCAGCCAGTAGTACAGCCACATGGCGTGCGTGCCGGTGGGAAAGGTCTGGGCGAAGGTGTACTCGCGCTTGTCGGTGGCCATGAGCTTGGCGAGGGAGGCCGCGTCCACCGCCCCCTTGTCCGCGAGCTTCTTCGACAGGGTGATGGCCTGGCCGTTGTGGTTCAGGTTCATCAGGATGGCCATGTCCTTCTTCGGGCCGCTGGTGCCCATGTGGACGCCATAGACCAGGCCCCACAGCACATGGGCCATGTCCAGCTCGCCGTTGACCAGCTTGTCGCGCACGCCGGCCCAGGAGGCCTCCTTGGTGGGGATGATCTTGACGCCGTATTTCCTGTCGATGCCCAGCACCGAGGCCATCACCACGCTGGCGCAGTCGGTCAGGGGGATGAAGCCGATCTTCACCTCCTCCTTCTCGGGCTTGTCGGAGCCCTGGGCGTACACCGCGGTGCGCAGGGCGGGCGAAACGCCGGCGGCGCCGACGGCTGCGGCTTGCAGCACGCTGCGGCGGGAGAGTCTGGTTTTCAGCAGGTCGGTCATCACGATGCGGCTCCATCAAGGCGAACACAAAAACAGCAAAGGCGTCCTCACGCGCACGGGGTTGGCCCGTGGGGTGGGGACGCCTTCGTCCGGGAGCGGCTGCCCAAGTGCCTCGACGCTGAAGCAGGGCGGCCTGTGAACCTTCTTTGGTTGACGCCAAGTGACTCGCAAAGGCCGTGCCAGCTTTCCGGGGCGCTGTGCGGGGCGATCGGGAAGGGGCCGGCGGTGGGGAGCCGGGGAGGGCGCGCCTGGCGGCCCGTGAGGTGGTGCGGGTTCGCGCACTGCCCTTGTGCGGCGCACCATCCCGGCGCGCGGCAACGGGGCGGTCAGCCCAGGAGGTCGGCCACGTCCAGGATGCGCTGGGCCACGTCGACGATCCGCAGGCCCTTGTCCATGGCAGTGCGGCGCAGCTTGTCGTAGGCCTCGGGTTCCGTCAGGCCCTGGCGGGTCATCAGGATGCCCTTGGCCCGGTCGATGAGCTTGCGGTCCTTCAGCTCCGTGCGGGCCTCGGCCAGTTCGTGGCGCAGCGCCTGCTCGTGCTGGAAGCGGGCCATGGCCACGTCGAGAATGGGGCGGATGCGGTCGGGCGCCAGGCCGGCCACGATATAGGCCGATACGCCGGCGGCCACGGCGTCCTTCACGTGGGTGGTGTCGTCGTCGTTGGTGAACAGGACGATGGGCCGGCGCTCGTCGCGGGTGGCCATGACCACGTGCTCCAGCGCGTCGCGGGCGGCGCTCTCGGCGTCCACGATGATCAGGTCCGGCTGCAGCTGCGCGATCCGGTCGTTGAGGAACGGGTCGGCGGGCAGGCTGGCGATCAGGTTGAAGCCGTTGGCCAGCAGGCCGATGCGCAGGCTGCGCGAGCGCTCGGCCTGCACGATGGCATGCTCGTCGTTCGGGTCGTCGACCACCAGGTCCGGGGCCACGACCAGGATGCGCAGGGGCTCGGTCATGGCGGATCTCGTGCAATTTCCGCGCCAGAAAACGCGGTTCGCGGCGGCCGGAGGCACCGGCCAACTTTAAACTCCGGGGATGCTAGTCCTGGGTATTGAATCGTCGTGCGACGAAACCGGCGTGGCCCTGGTGGAGGGCGGCGCGGGCGTGCCGCGCCTGCTGGCCCACGCGCTCCACAGCCAGATCGAGATGCACCAGGCCTATGGCGGCGTGGTGCCGGAGCTGGCCAGCCGCGACCACATACGCCGCGTGCTGCCCCTGGCGTCCCAGGTCCTGGCCGAGTCCGGCCGCGCGCTGGGCGAGGTGGACGTGGTGGCCTACACCCGCGGCCCCGGCCTGGCCGGGGCCCTGCTGGTGGGCGCGGGCGTGGCCTGTGCCCTGGGCGCGGCCCTGGGCCGGCCAGTGCTGGGCGTCCACCACCTGGAGGGCCACCTGCTGTCGCCCTTCCTCAGCGCCGACGCGCCGGAATTCCCCTTCGTGGCGCTGCTGGTGTCCGGCGGCCACACCCAGTTGATGCGGGTGGATGGCGTGGGCCGGTACGAGCTGCTCGGGGAGACCATCGACGACGCCGCGGGCGAGGCCTTCGACAAGTCCGCCAAGCTGCTCGGGCTGGGCTACCCGGGCGGGCCGGCCCTGTCGCGGCTGGCGCAGCAGGGCGATGCCCAGGCCTTCAAGCTGCCGCGCCCGCTGCTGCACAGCGGCGACCTGGACTTCTCCTTCGCCGGCCTGAAGACGGCGGTGCTGACGCAGGCGAAGAAGCTGGGTGACGAGCTGGAGGCCCGCAAGGCGGACCTGGCCGCCTCGACGCAGGCGGCGATCGTCGAGGTCCTGCTCAAGAAGTCATTGGCCGCCCTGCAGGCCACAGGGCTGCGGCGGCTGGTGGTGGCGGGGGGCGTGGGCGCCAACCGGCTGCTGCGTGAGCAGCTCAACGCCGCCTGCGCGCGCCGACAGGTCCGGGTCCACTACCCGGAGCTGCACCTGTGCACCGACAACGGCGCCATGATCGCCATGGCCGCGGCCATGCGGCTGGCCTCGGGGGCGCAGCAGGCGAATGCCGCCTATGCCTTCGACGTGAAGCCGCGCTGGCCCTTGCACGAGATCGTGCCCGCGGCCTGATCCCGATTCCGCCTCTTTATCACCCGAAAGTACGCATTTGCGTGCATGCCAATCCATGAATTGCGCGGCATTTTTTACCGCATTTGGATTCATAACTTGCAATAGTTTGCATTTTTGAATTTAATCTGATCGGTGGTCAAAAAAACCAACGGTTAGTCATGGGCCGCTGCAAACGAGGCCTGGCGAGGAGACGGATCATGGGGTGCGGGATTGACTTGGCGGAAAGGGGCGCGCAGGCCGACGACCGCACGCAGCGGCTCCTGAGCATCCTGGAGGGCACACGGGCCGGGACCTGGGAGTGGAATGTCCAGACCGGTGAAACCAGCTTCAACGAACGCTGGGCCGAGATCGTCGGCTACACGCTGGAGGAACTCCAGCCCGTTTCCATCGACACCTGGCTGCGACTGACCCACCCCGACGACCTGGCCCGTTCCAACGCCGCGCTGCAGGCGCATTTCGAGGGCCACAACCCCTACTACGAGTGCGATGTGCGCATGAAGCACCGCTGCGGCAACTGGGTGTGGATCCAGGACCGGGGCAAGGTCGTCACGCGCGATGCCGCGGGGCAGCCCCTGTGGATGGCGGGGTCGCACATCGAGGTCACGCGCGAGAAGGGGGAGCAGGAGGTGCGCGAGAAGGCGCTGCGGCAGTTGCAGGCGCTGGCCCGGCATGTGCCGGGCGTCCTGTACCAGTACCGCGTGCGGCCGGACGGCACGGCCCACTACCCCTACGCCAGCGACCACCTGGCGGACCTGTTCGCCTGCTCGCCCGAGGAGGCCGCCGTCGACGGCACCCGGGTGTTCGAACGCGTGCATCCGGACGACAGGCCGCGCATCCAGGCCTCCATCGCGGCCTCGGCCGCGGCCGGGACCACCTTCCACGAGCAGTTCCGCATCCTCCACCCCGCCCGGGGCGAGCGCTGGGTGGAGGCCATGGCGACCCCCCAGGTCCAGGAAGGCGGCGAGGTGGTCTGGCACGGCTACAGCCAGGACGTGACGCTGGACCATACGCAGCAGGACCGGCTGCGGCTGGCGGCCAGCGTGTTCACCCACGGGCGAGAGGCGATCCTGATCACCGACCAGGCGCGCCGGATCGTGGACTGCAACGACGCCTTCTCGGCCATCACCGGCTACACGCGCGAGGAATCGCTGGGACGGCTGCACGACTTCCTGGGCACCGGCCCGCAACCCGACGAGGGTTTCCGCGCCCTCGACGCCGCGCTGGACCAGCAGGGCCACTGGCAGGGCGAGATCATCCAGCGCCGCAAGACCGGCGAGGTCTACGCCACCTTGCTGTCCGTCAACGCCGTGAAGGACGACGAGGGCCGTGTCACCCACTTCGTGGAGATCTTCAGCGACATCAGCGGCATGAAGCAGGTGCAGCAGGAACTCCTGAGCCACGCCAACTACGACGCGCTGACCGGCCTTCCCAACCGCCGGCTGCTGCAGGACCGGGTGTCGCAGGCCCTGGGCCATGCCCGGCGCAACGACGCGCCGCTGACGGTGTGCATGCTGGACCTCGATGGCTTCAAGCCGATCAACGACACCCACGGCCATGCTGCGGGCGACCGGTTGCTGCAGGTGGTCTCCAGGCGCCTGACCGCCATCCTGCGGACCGACGACACGGTGGCCCGCTACGGGGGCGACGAGTTCGTCCTGGTCCTGCGGGATTCGGAATCGGCCGAGGTCTTCGAGCGGATCCTCGAGTCGGTC
>JACCEA010995748.1_pt1 | contig 16647 bp, 17 predicted proteins | sample 7449851 | NCBI WGS metagenome assembly JACCEA01 (sample SAMN15323453, study PRJNA562643) | freshwater metagenome | isolation source: river surface water | place: USA:Blue River Watershed | collected 2017-08-18 | reverse complement strand
ACAACACCATGGATTCGGACAAGACTCAAGTTTGTCTACCATTTATTTCGTTGTCACACTTGCGCCAAATTCGGCGGCAACCAATCCAGTTTTCATATTATAGGTTCGAATCGCTCCATAGATTGGACGGGTATATTCTCCGAATGATATGGTTTGCCACCTGCTGAGCGATAGTCGTTAATGTATACACATCGATTTCCAACACATAAGATTTCAATATGTTCATCGCATTTTGGATTAGTCGGCAGTTTTGTGTTTTGGCTTTCTTCCACGGCGCGCTCCTTGAATTGGAATATCATTACCATCCGGATCAACCATATAGTTTTCAGCAAATCGTTCTGGTATCATACCATCTATATTCAATATTTCATCAGGGTCGAATCGATGAATCCTCCCGTCTGTTGTCGATATGCCTTCCAAAACCAGTTGTCCAGATTTTGGTTTCCTCATCAGTTTCCGAATGGTAAATGTTTCTATTATATCACACTTTTGTAGATGCCCGACCGTAGGCGCAACATCGTTTATTTCGACTTCGGATGTATTATTAAATAGTCCCCTCTCCCAAAGGGACAGTAACAAATGTTCATTCATTTTTTTCTCAGTTATTTTTATGTTTTAGAGATTGTTGTTTTTTTATTGTTTACATTCGACTATTTTTTCAATTTCGTCTCCTAATGCCAGTTTTGCCATGAACAGGTCAGATTCATCACTTACAAATAGAAGTCTTGACGAGGAGCCATAAGAATATGACGAATCTTTAAAGACGACCATCGCAACTCGATTATCTAGATTCTCATAATCTCGGCTTTTTTTCATTTCTATCCTGAAACGATATTTACCGAAGAAAAGTTTCCGAACTAACACATTCTTGTTTCGATATTCGAATAACATATTATGTGCATTATCATCATATGGAATACTATACTCTGAAAAAAGATGTGGGGTATTGGTTAATAACGAAACCAACTGCTCCTTTTTAGAAAGATAAAAGGTAACGGATTTTGAATGCGTGGTGTATTCATAAGGTATAAGGAAAGCAGTTTTATTTCCGTCGATGACCGTTTCGACATGCCTTTTAACTTTTTCCTTATACTCTACCTTCAACCTATTCCGCACAGGAACGTATTTCAACCATCCTGTATTTGCTCCACCTTCGTGTTTCAGGTATTCCTCTCTAGTTTCCTTGAGGTAAGCATCATAATAGTCATCTTTATACGGAGATTTTACGGAATATGCGAATTCACCATAGAATAATTTTTGCGTATACTTTTGCTTTAAACCATTCGGAGCCAGCATCTTATGTCCTTGTTGTTATTATTATTTCATCATTAGCTACATCAATTTTCAAGCGGTCTCCGTTATTAACCTCCTTAGATATAATCATTCGCGCTATCGGGGTTTTTATGGCCTGAGTGATCACTCGCTGCATTGGCCTTGCCCCCATCAGAGGGTCATAACCTTTCGTTGCGATCCAGTCCATAGCTAATTTTGTAACAAGAATTTTTATGTTACGGTCTGAAAGTTGTGCCTTCATCTCTCCAATAAATTTATTCGCGATTGAAACAACAACTTCCTTACTCAAGTTTTTGAATGGAATGACAGCGTCCAAACGGTTTCTGAATTCAGGAGTGAATAATGCTTTCACCGCTTTATCATCATCACCCTCGCGTGTTGCCGCTGCAAAACCCATTGTATTTTTGGACATCTCTGCTGCGCCGACGTTCGAGGTCATGATTAAAATCACATTCCTGAATGATATCCGTTTTCCTGTGGTATTTGTTAAACTACCATCGTCCATGACTTGCAATAGAATGTTGAACACATCAGGGTGAGCCTTCTCAATTTCGTCAAGAAGAAGAACACAGTGTGGGTTTTCTTCAATAGCATTGGTTAACAAACCGCCGCCACCAGCATCAAATCCAACATACCCAGGAGGGGCACCAATCAACTTCGAAACCGAATGCTTCTCCATATACTCGGACATATCGAACCTGATAAGCTTTGTCCCCATTGTTTCAGCCAACTGTTTGCAGACTTCCGTTTTACCTGAACCAGTTGGGCCAGTTAGCAAATAGCTACCATAAGGTTTGTTCGCATCACGAAGCCCCACTTGTGCTACAAAAATAGCATCAGTCAGAATATCAACGGCATGGTCTTGCCCAAACACTGACAATTTCAAATCAGACGATAATGTCGATAATTTATCGGTTATGTCCTGCTTGATATTTTTTTGCGGTATTTTCGAAAACTTTGAAATTTCAGTTTCGATTGCTTCGACATCAATAACGGCTCCGACAAGTCCAGCCGATGTTGCCCGAGCACCAGCCATGTCAATTATATCAATTGCTTTATCTGGTAACAATGCATTTGTGATATACCGACTAGACAACTCTACCGCTGCGTCTAAGGCTTCTTTGGTATACGAAACATTATGATGCTTTTCGTATGTTCCTTTTAACCCTTTGAGGATTTTTTTAGTATCAGCAACAGATGGTTCTTCGACCATGATTTTGCCGAATCGTCTAGCAAAAGCACGGTCCTTTTCGAAATGTTGACGATATTCGTCAAAGGTCGTGGAACCGATACAACGGAGTTTACCATTCGAGAGTGCTGGCTTGATAAGATTTGCGGCATCTGTGGAGCCTTGTGACACAGAACCTGCACCCATCATCATGTGTATTTCGTCAATGAACAAGACAGCGTTGGGTAGATTTTCCATAGCTATTAAAATTTGGTTCATTCGTTCTTCAAAATCGCCACGGAATTTGGTTCCAGCGAGAAGTGCTCCAAGATTTAGAGACCATATTACCGTATTTTTCATGGCAACAGGTACTTCACCATTGATGATTAATTTAGCCATACCTTCAACGATGGCTGTCTTACCAACACCAGGCTCACCAATAAGTATTGGATTATTCTTCTTTTTTCTGCAAAATATTTGGATAGCTTTATCGACTTCTTCGCGACGTCCGATTAAAGGATCAATTTTTCCCTCAGCCGCCTGTTTATTCAGGTTGGTTGCGTATTTTGCTAACACAGACGACGCATCCGTTGGTGTTGATTGTTTCGTGGCGGCGCTACCAGCATTGTTTAGGTATCGACGGACTTCCTCAATGTTCATCCCAATTGCCATCAAGAAATAATTGGCTGGACACTGGTGGTCGGGATTTATTTCCAAAATGGTGAGTAAAATATTGATGTATGGAGATGGTATTGGGTATAACATACCTCTACCAGCCGTAATGAACACAACCTCCTCAAATTTGATAGATGGAACCGGATCTCTATCCGTGCTTTCCAATAGAGGATTTTTGAAAAAGTTTTCAAGGTCGTTTTTAACAATGTTAATGTCATATCCCAAGAAGCCAAATAAATCTTGGATAGATTTATTCTCAATAACCACAGCTAGTAAATGTTCTGCCGTTGAATATTCGTGCTTTAGTTCTTTGGCTAGCACCAAAGCCTTGTTGATGATGACTGCGAGTTGCTCGTTAACTTCTGGGGTATCGCTCATTTTTCACCTTTTCTGTGTTAGTCAGATAACGATAAACCCAAAGTTTTGAAAATGCAAAATATATTTTTTTTATATTTGCGTCCAACCCTTCTTGCCACGTTTTGTAACGAAACATTGCCCAGTGTTGAAACAACGGCAAGTATAATCTACCCCATTATCACCAACGATGTGCCCGTGATAAGTAATATCATTTACTGTCCGAGTAACTCTCGTTTGTGGAGGAAATCTGCCATCCATAAATCGATTGTTTGCTTCTACATTTGTTGCAATAGCATCTTCATCGATAAAATCTGTTTTGAGGATAGTTTTGATGAAGCCATCAGGTCTAGTGACATAGACCAGACCATCTTTCTGAAACAGACAAGGGGCTACTTCAACAGCATTATCAAGCTGGCTTTTGATTTCAGTTTCTAATAAATCGACGTCCAAGCCTTTATGCCGTTGTAGATACCGAATCATAGCATGGTCACTGATTGTTACTTGTTTATCATTTCCCCTGCGGATTTGTTTTTGGATAAAATTTTCATACCCATCAAATTCCACATCGCTTTCCACGACGATATTTTTATTCTTACGAGTGTCGATTTGTGATTGAATTGCTTTTTCTCGATACCGCATCTTGGCCAAAAATAACCCAAGTTGCGATATCGCTTTATTCAAGGTGACCTTTTCGCGATGAAGGTCCGAATCCACTCATCTTGGAAATTTTCACAATCAAATCCTAATTCCAAATATCCATTTATATGGGTTGTAAAGCTCCCACTAAGAAGACCTTTAATCAATTCCTCTTTAGAGTTCAAGCCAATTAACCTTTCTCCACTTGCATATGTATTAACATAAATCTGTGTCCATTCAGTTTTCGGAATTTTGAATTCATAATCGAAGTTGATAGGTGCTACATATCTGAAAATACCAGATGGTTTGTAATTATCTCGAAACAAAACTGGTACGGAGTAAACAGTTAAGATTTCCCCATCAATATATAGTTTTCCTTTTACGATGATAAATTCCTAACCAATGATAGTTTCTCTAATTGCTCGTCTGATAATGTTTCAAAAATTGGTTCTAATGATATATACAAATTACCCATACCACCACGCATATCAGGCATACCTTCACCTTTAACTGCGATATATGATTGTGGGTGGCTATTGGCAGGAATGGTCACTGTTTTGGTTCGAGCATCCAATAATGTTATTTCTATTTCTTTTCCTAGCATCATATCAATAACATTTATCGGGACTCTCATATGGAGATGCTCTTGGCTCCTCGCAAAAACAGCATCGGGTATCTCCCTAATGTTGATAATAAGGCTCCCTCTTTGATTATCTAAATATCCACCCTTATTGGGTATAACAAACTGCTGACCATTGATTGTTCCAGCGGGCACTTCGAAATCAACAATTTCATCAGCAGTGCGAATTTTTACAAAACAGCCATTCCGTATTTGCAACAAGGTCAGGTCGATATTCGCCCAAATATTGAATTGTTGTTGCTCTTGAAACCGTCTAAACATATCACCAAAAATATCCTCAGCCGACCTGTTTTGTTGGCTCTGATGAGTATTTCTTGGTTTATCACCTCTTAAGGAATCATAAGCATCTTGAATCTCTTGAAATCGTGCTTTGGCATTCTCAGATGGATCGACATCCGGATGATATTCTTTCACCAGTTTTCTATATGCTTTTTTTACTTCATCCGACGAAGCGTTTTCTGAAATTCCAAGGACCGTATAAGGGTTCATTCAACACCTAAACATTTTGCTATTTCATCATTCGATTTTTTGTTGTTGACCGCATCACCAACACATTCATAAATCGTTATAACGGTATTTAATTGATGGGCAACGTCATTGTATGCCATGTCGGCGGCGATGGCGTCATTTTGTTGGCATTCGAAGGTTTCACAAGATAGTGGCGGCAACGGTCCAGCTTTTTTTCCATATTCACCTAAAGATGGTATTTGGACAGGTTTCACTTCACCCAAGTCATCAACAGTTCCGATGTCCCCTATTGGCTTTGGACCTTCTTTTACGTCACATGCCATCAAGGCCAAAACACTAAAAATTATTGCATATTTCTTCATATTACTCTCCATTCGGTCCAAGTGCTCTGATAGCATTACGATTATCGATTACTTCTTGTGGTAAATCACAAGTAGTGCCATCTCTATCGATAAAAATTTTCTTAATATTGGTTTTGTATTCCGTTTCCTTAATGATGCGTTGATTGGATTTTTTCTTCTGAAGGTCTTTATAATCATCAGTCAAGTCGGCCAAATCCTCAGTCTTTTTAGCATTTTCGTCATTGGCAGCACCAATCCTTGCTCTGAACTCATCTCTGGCTTTGTTGTAACCCTCAACACGGCTTTGTTCTATAAGGTTGTCCCGATAGTCTGTCCACTTATTTTTAGCATACACATACGCACCAACAAGAGCGACAACAATTACGATATATTTCCAGTAAGGTTTCAAAAAACCACCTGCTATTTTTAAAAATCCAAATATGGTTGAAATCACACCCATTTTATTTCTCCTTGTTTTTGTGTATTTAGTCTTAATCCAAGAAGCCCCCATTCCTTTAGGTGCGTGGGATGAATTGGATTTCAATTAAATCAACATAAATACATATGTGAAACAATATCGTCGCCTTAATTACCGATTATACCCATCCAAAGAGCAAGAACAAATGTTCGCTCAAGTAATTGGTAATGTTAGATACGTCTGGAACCACTTCCTTACCGTAAATATTGACGAATACAAAGAAACAAGTAAATTCATATACTACAAATCTGGTATGTCTAAACAACTAACCAAACTGAAAAAAGAAAAAGATTTCCTTTCTACGCATACCGCTGCGCATGCACTGCAAAATTCAATTATGGACTTGGAAAAAGCAATCAAGGCGTCCTATAACCCAAATATGGATGCCGGATTCCCGAAATACAAATCCAAATATAGACCCCATTCTTTCCGAATAGACCAAGTTAATAACCACATAAAAATAAACGACAAGTCAATCGTTATACCAAAAATAGGCGAAATAAAAGCAAAAATACATCGAGAAATATACGGTTGCCTTAAAGCAATATCAGTCTATAAAAAGAACAACAATTGGGTTATTTCCTGTATAGTAGAAATAGAAACAAATACCAGAGACTTCAATCTGAATAATTCTGTTGGTATCGATACAGGTATCGATACCTTCGCCACATTATCCGATGGAACATATTATAAACCAGAAAATAATTATCGAAAAGCCGAAAAGAAATTGAAGAGATTGCAGCGGGCATTAAGCCGCTGCAAAAAAGGTAGCAAAAACAGACAAAAACAAAGACTTAGATTAGCAAAACAACACGAAAGAGTAGCAAATAAGAGAAAAGACTTCCAACATAAATTAAGCACATCTATAGCCAAGGAATATTCTGTAGTCTTCGTTGAAGACTTGGGGTTAGCTGATATGAAGGAAGGGAAACATGCGAAGTCATTGAGCGATCAGGGAATAGGGGCATTTGTTAACATGTTGATGTATAAGACAAATGTTGTTAAGATAGATCGTTATTATCCTTCGACGAAGACATGCAGCGCATGTCTGTCGGTAAAGGATGTGATGCCGACTAGTATACGGATATATGAGTGTGAATGCGGATTAGACATGTGTCGCGATTTAAATGCAGCTATTAACATAAAAAGAGTAGGGCAGGAACTGCCCGAACTCCTTCAAGTAATTGGAGAAACGCCTGTGGAGACGAAAGTCGATGAATCAGGAAATCAAGCGCATAATCGAATGGGAAGCCCCGTTCCTTTAGGTGCGGGGTAGTTCACGTATAAATAAACCATGCGATATATTAATTTGACAGAAGCTTATTCGAGACAGAAAACATTAGATAATTATGGGGATCGCCTATCTAAAGAATTATCCGACGAATACAATTACAGCGACCATAAAACTACGCCTGAACAAGCCATCGAGCATTTCGAAGCTAATGACCCAACGCCGAAAAAAGCATATGTGAAACATTTTATCAGATGGTATCTCGATGGCTCATTGCAGCGTCTTGAGGATACTAGCAAGGCAACAAAACCGTTACAACTATACAACAAATTTCGTTTAAGGGATGATGTTCCGGATATCGCAACGATGACATTTGATGACTTGTTGGATTTGGGTGAAAAATTAGCATCTACAGCTTCTAACTCAGAAATATCAAAATCAGAAGAAGAGGAATTTTATAAGAACGGAAGTGCTCAATTATTGGTCAACAATGATGAATGGAAAGTAGTTATACCAAAGACTGAGGAAGCATCTGTATATTTTGGTAGAAATACACGATGGTGTACGGCAGCAACCGAAACAACAAATTACTTCGGATATTATAATAAGCAAGGAAAACTTTATATCATCCTGCAAAAAAAGCTTAACAAGAGATGGCAATTTCATTTTGAAACTAGTCAATTTATGGACGAGAAAGATCATCAGATTAGTAAAGAAGATAAAGATGAAATTGGTAATAAATCTGGTGTATTTAATTGTATAGATTTATCGAAAGATGGTCTCCTTATTAAACATATACCAAATCCCACTTTTCAGCAAATGAAAATAGCAGTAAAAGAAAATGCTTTATCATTATTTTACATTAATGATAAGACGCAAATACCAAAAGAGATTTATAAAAGTATCAGCACAGAAGACAGCCATAGGTTACTTGGTCTCTCAGACAAAAGAGTTCACGCCCTATATAAAGCTATTGAAGACGATATATCAAAAAATCAAATCATCGCTTATGTTGCAATAGAGCCGTCAAGATGGAAAAATTTACAAGAAAAACACCAAACTAAAGAAACCAATGATGCTGTATATACAAGGAACAAGAAGATAATATTTTATTCCGGTTTCGCATCTGACGAAAAACTAGCAGATTTGTTACGAAACTTTAGCGGGTCATATATTTCTACCGTTTGTGATATGATAAAAGAGAGAAATGAAATTATGCAAGAAAACACACTAACTGTGTGTTTAGGATATGAGCCTTCGACTTTATTCATGTATGTCAACAAATCAAGAAACGGGAAGTTGAAAACTGTTCCTATTACAGAAGAAATTTTGTTGAATGTTGTTGACAACAATGATTATTATTTAAGTTCATTGGGTCATATAGTAAGGGAATTAGCCGATCATCCTGCTTTGACAGAAAGAGTGATGAAAAAATATATAAGTGAGTGCGTGGAATTATTTTTTCAAATAAAATCACCATCTGATGATTTAAAGAAATGGGCTTACGAACTATTTTCTGAACGAGATATTGATCCAACAAAATACCGATGGCAAGCCAAACAATAATTCAGGGGGAACGCTTTGCGTTCGCCCCAACACAATAATCATTCAATAATTTATTTCATCACTTCGGGAGAGACAGTCCTCTATCCCCCCTCTTTGATAATAATCCATAAACATAGATTTATACCAAAGAGGGGGAGAGGTTTTCATCACTTGCGGTGTCGAAAGGCATTATTCAGCAGCGTTATCGTTTATAGATAGAAGGTGGTCACCCGAGACCCTTCGTTACTGCTTCTCTCCTGAACTAAAGTTCAGTGACGGTTATCCAATAGGAAGCCCGCATAATCAGCCGAACATACTAAGACCGATTATGCACCAGAGGTTGTCGGTAAAGACATTGCCTCTGTCGATTTTGAGCTTTGATATACCAGCACTCAACGACAGGTCGGTTACTCTCCATTTATCCCAGTATGTTCAGCCCAATTAAGCGCTTTTAAAACAAGCCCAAGAATTTCGGGATGGGTTAGTCCCTATTAAATACCCACGAGTAATGTATAGAAAAACATCAATACATTATTATTGAGGCGATGACAATATAAAATTGAGCAGATATAATAAAAGAGGCCGATGGGCTAAATATAGGATGCTAGCTAATATTATCAATAATTTTTCTATACTCATAATAACAGTGCGCAGAAACACATGGTATGCTGTTATGACAACATTAATGCTATTGGCGTTAGTGTTTGCTTATTCTATGCGCGACACGATACCAGTTCTAATAACCACAAATCCTAGAAGCGATTATAGTGAAAAAATACAAGTATTGTTGGACGCTAACAGAAAAATATTATCTGCCGATAGAGTGTATATTAAACAATTTCATACAATTGATGAAGTTCCTTATGTGACCATCACGTATATGTCAGTTTCTTCTGGTATAACAAAAGGTGTTGATTGGGACCAACCAATGTCTGAAACCCAAATAGCAGAAACAAAGTTTAGAGTGTTTCCGACGAACGGTGTGCCGACTTGTGTAGAAATGGATTTCAGTGAAATAAGAGATCCAACCTATAAAAAATCATTAGAGAATAATGGCGTAAAGATATTTTACGCCTGTCCGATTCTAGATATTGCTAACCAACCTACTGGAATAATATATGCCTCATATATATCAAAATATAACCCACACCCAACTAAGGATGAAATATTTGTGGCATTAAGCAAAACTAGTGAAAAGGTTTCGGGATACCTAAGAGAAGTTGACACGGCTTGGTAGTTAGCTGAGAAGGACGATACTGCTGATTATCCCAACAAAACAAGTCAATATTACTTCTCCTATTCCGAAAGTCAGACCAATGAAGCAATAAACATTATATACTATTATAATTAAAAGTATGACTACCAAAATGGCGACAATGAAAGAAGTTAGTTTCGATAAACGGTTATTTTCTATTCCCATTTATTATTTATCATCTAAACCCATGTATTTTTTCCTTATAACGTCATCTCGGGGTAACCGCCAATGTTATGTAAAGCATATCTCTTTTGTGGTCAAAACCAATACCGGATGATTGGTGATATATTTTTATGCCTTTTTCTTTACATGCTGCGAGAATGCCATCTCGGTAAAAAGTATTGTCTGCATGGATAATATACCTAGCCTTCGGGTAACTCCAGCCAAAATAAGCAACGCCGCCTATACAAACTATAGTGATGAACCGAGTTAGATGTAGAACAAAATCGATGAAACCATATGTGTTTTTGGTGAATATTTCAAAAACAGTTATAGCACATAACATAAATACAATGCTAATCATCGCGACTTGTGCTTTTCGAATAACGAGGATATCGTAGAGGTCGTGGAGTTTCGTCATGCGATCTTGGTATAAACTTAACGCCTATATGTCAAGGTGAAATACCCCGCACCTAAAGGAACGGGGGCTTCTTGGATTAAGACTAAATAATTGATGAAAATATCCACCATATTAACGGAAAGCCAAAATTACAAAGAGATGCTTTCGAAGTTTGAAATTGCCTTTGATAACGCTATTGAAGTCGCAGAACGAGAAGAAGACAAAGATTTTTTAAGTTCGTTCTGGATAGATTTTGAGAACGAGTTGTCTTTTACAGTACTCCAGTTCCGTGTGTTTTTGAACAACAAAGACCGTATGCATTGGTTTTTAAAATATATTCGTTCATATGCATCATTGGCGGTAAAATCTTATGTTAGTTCCGACCTTGGTAACCTGTATACAGATTTTTCGGCAGGTGAAATGGATTATCCGATACTCGAAGACCCATCCAAGATGATATTAAAATCCAGATCGATTCGAAAATTATATAATGAACTGAAACATTTTACTGGTGTGGCGGAACAAAGCGAAGAGGTGAGTCGCATAAAATATGGAAACAAACCACTTAAGGCGCTAATAGAAGAATTGGAGAGAGCTGAGAAAATTTGGCAAACCAAGAAAAAAACCCAAGACCAGATCATTCCAGAGGATGGTGAAAAAATAATTGATTTTGGGAATGGCTGGGCTTGGTGGAAACTTGATAAAGCAGAATGCTCGGTGGAAGGCAACTCTATGGGCCATTGTGGTAATCAATATGGTGATCCAGACCAACGAATCTTATCGTTGCGAAAGAGAATGAAGGGAGGTTATCGTCCAAGTTTAACCTTCATATTGAACGCTGATGGAACGTTGGGGGAGATGAAGGGTCGCGCCAACCTAAAGCCAAAAAAAGAGTATCACCCATACATCATCAGGTTGTTGGAAAACCCAATTATCAAAGGAATAATAGGTGGTGGTCACGATCCGGCTAATAACTTTGCCGTTACGGATTTGACTGAATCCGAGCAACAAAAGTTATATGAACTGAAACCCGCGTTGATGCCAGCCAAAGAACAATATAAAAGATCTGGTATGACTGAAACCGTGAAAGCGTATATAAACAGCAGGATGCCACATGAGTATCTTAAAGTCAGCAACGAATTTGATGCCGTTGATGCTACAAAGTATTTTGGTGGACCGTTTGAAAACGAATTGAAAGCAATGCTTGCGCTATTCTATGACCCAGAACAAGTAACAGATACGTTGTATGGTTATTATGAAAGTGACTCATACAGCGACCATTGGACTTGGATGGTCAATGATATACCACAAGCATATTTAGACAAAATAGTAGAAGTTATTTCTGAAAAATATAGAGATGATTTTATTAATGAATATGACGAAGATAGCTTGGACCATGAAGAGACTTGTATTAAATATTTTTGCGAGACCCTTGATCAGGATGGTATATGTGGGCAAGCTTATTATGACGGCGTAGCCAGTAGCTATCAGGATGAAATACTAAAAGAAATAAAAAGCAGCTTTGATGGTATAGATGCACTTAGTATAGAAGTAGTTGATTTTCCATCCACTCCTGAATTTGGGTTGCTTATATCGATTGATAATAAATTGTGGAAATTTTGTGAAGAAGAGGAATCTGAGCAAGATGGTATACTGGATAGTATGAAAATTATTAGTATGTCATATGACGAGAATCACACTGGTTTTGACGAAGATGCTGCTGCTAGATATTTCATAGAAAATATAGATGACGAATTTGTGCCAGATATACCAAATATGCCACCGGTTAATACGATGAACATAAAGGATATTGCTACCGAGATGGGTAAGACCGCAGATGAATTGATTGATAGCCATCAGAGATACGCATCACGAAATATCACCATTCTTGACTATGTCAGAAGCTCGTTGCTTAGATATCGCAAAAAACAATACGGTGTTGAAACCAAGCTGACTGAATCATTGATGGAGCGCCAAATCCACGATGTGGCATCTGTTGTCCCCACGAGACCAGATGCGAATTTTTGGATAGTCCGTAACGGGAATGCGGAAGAAGTTGGACGACCAGTTAAGGAGTATAGCCCCAATCATCTTGGTGTAACGATAATGACAGATGATATTGATGAGGAGTATTTGTATTATTATATGATGTCTTTACATCTCACCAATCGAATGGGGGAAATGTCAACTCGTGGTGGTGCAGACCAGTATACTATTTCGGCTCATGATGTGAGAAACATAAAAATCGATTGACAGTTATATCAGAACACCATATTTGCTGTTTAGCGCGGAAGAAATTACTGTCACGGGTAATGTCCTGATTGTATTTTGTGGAAGCATAGACGCTTCGAGATGCAATGTATGATGGTCCCTAACAAATGGGTCGCGCCTTTTCATTTGGGGTAACTGTGGAAGAATATTACGCCATCAGCGCAGATATAAGATATGAGTATACGCGTGGTATAGAAACTGCCGATATATCTGCTGAGATTGAAACTATTGTTAAAAGATATGCCGGATATCAATTCGAGATGCTTGGTAGCACAATGATTGACTTCGTCATTGATGATTATCGCCAAGTATCCAGAAAAACAAAACACATGTTTAGAATAGTTATGTCGGTTGCGCTATCGAATCAAGTGCTAACCGACATAGACGTATCTGGTGTAATAGAAACAAGTATTAGAACCCATCTCGAACACGCGTTGCGTGTTTTAGTGGATGATGACAATAACACAGAATTGTTTATATTATCCGTTGAGATAGACGACAGTGATGTTATGTGAACTACCCCGCACCTAAAGGAACGGGGCTTCCCGTTCGATTATGCGCTTGATTTCCTGATTCAATGACCTTTTGAGTCTCCACAGGCGTTTCTCCAATTACTTGAAGGAGTTCGGGCAGTTCCTGCCCTACTCTTTTTATATTATATGCCGCATATGTTGATTTAATTGAAATCCAATTCATCCCCGCACCTAAAGGAACGGGGGCTTCTTGGATTGATACTAAAATACGGGACCAATGCTTCCGGTATTTGCTCACCATAAGTTTCCAATAACGCGGCTACGCATCGGCCAACAGCCAACGACGAACCATTCAGAGTATGGGCAAACTCTTTTTTATCGGTTTTTATGTTCATACGCCGAGCCTGAAAATCACCGCAATTCGAAATAGACGATATTTCACGATAAGTTTGCGACCCAGCCATCCATACTTCCAAATCGTAAGTTTTCATTGCCGAGAAACCAGTGTCTCCCGCGCATAGTAAAATTTTACGATAAGATAGTCCAAGTTTTTGCAAAGCACTCTCTGCGACTTTGCACATATACTCGTGCTGTAATTCAGATTGGTCAGGTTTACAAACGGTTACTAATTCAACCTTCTCAAATTGATGTTGGCGAATCAAACCCTTGGTGTCCTTACCTGCGCTTCCTGCTTCTTTTCGAAAGCATGGAGTCAAGGCAGTAACTCTTTGGGTAGAAGCTATCTTTTCGTTCCTGAACAAATTTGTTAGGCTAACTTCCGAAGTTGGAATTAACCACTGGCCACTCCCAACATCATAAGCATCATTTTTGAACTTAGGAAGTTGTCCTGTTCCAGTCATTGTATCGGTGTTCACAATAAAGGGAACGTAATGCTCTTCAAAACTATGCAATCCAGCGTGGTCCAATAAAAATTGTCCAACTGCTCGATGCAGTTTAGCAACATAGCCGCTAAGAACAGTGAACCTCGAACCGGACAATTTCGCCCCAAGATCAGATTTGATACCTTCGCTTTCGTGATGTTCAATACCAGTAGCATGCTGCTCACCATAAGTATCAACCACCACGTTATCTTGTTCCGATAAACCATTCGGGACATCTTGTGCCAATATATTCGGCAATTCCAATAAACTGTTGGTCAACAACCCATCGATATGATCAAAGCTGGACTGTGCCTCTTTAACCATATCTTTAGAAGCGCTTAGGTCATTCTTTTTTCTTCGGGCTTGTAAGTCTTGAAGCTTTGTTGCGCTTTCCCTCCGAATATTGTTGTATTCGACAATTTCTAACATATTGATGTTAGCACCCCTGCGTGTTAACATGCTTTGGTAAGCGGCGAGTAGACCTTCGTCTTTGAATATATTTTTATCAATCATTTTGAATTGATATGAGGATTGTGTTTTTATGTCAATGAAAAAATTGTGGACCTATTGTGGTTGTGGGTGCGGTTTGGTTTCGCGTTCCGGTGGAGATGATGACAATCAAGTAGCTCAAGTCAATCGTATTGGGCCTTGGGGTGATAGCTTTCCACGAATAAGAGATTCGATGGACGAAACGCCATATGTTGAGATGCAATTGATAGAATATGGTGATATATCAGAAGAAGAATTTTTAGAGAATTTGTATCTTATTTCCAATGCGCCTAAAATGTTTAATATAATTAAACAAATTATAGAGAATGGTTTAGATGATAATCTGATTGTAGAATGTAATGAAATATTAGCTGAAGATTACACCAATTATTACCCAAAAAATAAAAGAAATAAAAAATATTGATTATTATCTAAAGAAAAGATAAAATCATTACATGAAAAATTATAAAGCATTATTCGATCAAGTCGCAATCATACCAATTAAACCAGAAGAAACAACAGATAGTGGTATAATATTATCACTAAAAATGACTTCCAAAATAGAAAAAGGGACAGTTGTTCTTGTTGGGCCTGGTATTAAGGACGACAGTGGTTTCAAGGCTACTGAAATAAAAGAAGGTGATATTGTGGCATTCCCGTCCAATTCGGGAACCAAGGTTTCGGTTTCCGGATTTGAACTTATTATTATGCGCGAGAGTGAAATTTATGGCGTCTATGAATAGAACCGATTACGAGTTAACGATTTCATGCCCAGCATACCCAGAAGCATATGATGTTTATCTGGATGGTAAACAAGTTGGCTACATTTATGCCAGATGGGGTAGGTTGACAGCGTATTACTTGGTAGACGGTGACTGGGAAACTCAAAAAGAAATTTATCATTCTGTTATCAATGGTTTCGGTGAGTTTGAAGAGGACGAACGGAATTATTTTATCAATCGTTCAATTGCTGCGATTGATGATACCCATCATTCTGAAAAGAAAGTTTTTGATTCCTCGCACCATCTCGAAGATCCGATTGGGTGGGTAATAAAATAATTATTGACAGCTTTGAATGAATTTGATATTATGCCTCTAACGAAACTGGGATAGACCCGAACTCGTTTTCTTGCAGAGGTAAGATATGACATACCAATATAATGCGTCCGTATTCATCGGACGTATGCGCCCATTTCACAAAGCACATTCACATATTGTGCGCCGCGCACTACAAATTTCGGAAAAATTGTATATCGTAGTTGGAAGCGCTGACGCTTATCGCGATACCTACAATTTGTTCACCCACCAAGAAACTATCGAAATGATTAAATTGGTATTCTCTGAATATCTTGATCGTATCATTTTCGTTCCAATTCGCGATGTGGGTATTCCTGCACTCTGGTGCAACAAAGTTCGCGAATCTGTTGAGAATCTCAACGGCAACAAAAATATCACTTTGATTGGTCATCAAAAAGATGGCACTTCTTATTACCAAAAAATGTTTCCAGAATGGGATAATGTTCCTGTGGATGATTATGAAGAACTAAGCGCCACCAATATCAGGAATTCTATTCTTTCTGGAGATGTAGATGGAATAAAACCTTATGTTGATGATGAGGTTTATGGATATATCCAAGAATGGGCTTTGGGTCCGGAACTATCAAAAGTAGTCAAGGAAAAAACTTTCATGGAGAACTACCTGAAGGGGTTTGAGTGTGAAAGTAACAAGAAATTCAAAATCACTCCAAAATTTTATACTGCTGATAATGTGGTGTTGTGTGCTGGTCATGTGTTGATGGTTCTGCGAGGTTCGTATCCAGCAAAGGGTGCTTGGGCATTGCCTGGTGGCCATGTTGAAGATGATGAAAATGCCGAACAGGCATCCTT
>JACCEA011711718.1_pt1 | contig 16656 bp, 20 predicted proteins | sample 7449851 | NCBI WGS metagenome assembly JACCEA01 (sample SAMN15323453, study PRJNA562643) | freshwater metagenome | isolation source: river surface water | place: USA:Blue River Watershed | collected 2017-08-18 | reverse complement strand
CTTCGGTGATCACAAATATTTTATCAGCCAATTGCAGCCAAGTTTATGAATATTAAACTTCATTCGTTTGCTCCAATGAAAGATATCGATCGGATTGTGCCGTGGAAACCAAAGTATGTTGTTGGTGTGAGTTTACTAGAAATGATGGAGACCTTGATAATAACGTGCGAAATTAATTAGGAAAAAGATATTACAAAAATTCATCAACAGCTTCCCAACCATTCAAACGAAGCTATTAGCCGCTACCTGTGGGAGAGAAAGAGATACATGATAAATCATCAAAAAATTGTCAAGTTTGTGGAAGCATTTTGGAGAGCTGTATTTTACACGGGCTTTTCAATAATTGGTTACTATGCTTTGTTTGTTCCGACAACAGCGATATGGTTTTGGGACAATAAACACCATTTCGCAGATTGGCCATTTCATGAGCTTACTCCGGCAATTAATTTCTACTATCAAATCGAACTCGGTTGCTATTTCCACCAGCTGTTGTGGACTGAAGTTACTCGTTCTGATGCTGCTGAAATGATCACCCATCACTTCGTTACCATTATATTGATCATTGCTTCCTACATCTCAGGATTTTTCCGGATTGGTGCTTCTATCTTATTTTTGCATGATTTGGCGGATATCTTTTTAGAGATTGCTAAAGTCTTCAACTATACATCCAAACCGGCAGGGCAACGATGGATGAAAACTTGGATTGTGGACCCCCTTTTTGCAGTCTTTGCTGTTACTTTTTTTGTTACTAGATTGGTTTTTTTTCCTAAAAATATTTTATATTCTGTTTTCGCTGATGGATACGGAACATTCGATTGTGATTGGTTCGGATGCTCTACCTTCATCGGGCTGTTGTTTGCGTTGCAATTCTTGCACGTGTTCTGGTTTTACTTGATTGCGAGAATGGTATACAAGCTTGCGATGGGCACTATGCAAGATGATGAGCGATCAGATAACGAAGAAGAGTTGGAACAAGAGCCTACTCCGTTGTCAAAGTATAAGGGCAATAGTAATGAGAGGGGCAAAACAAAGAAACCTAAAACGAAACAACATTGATTAAGATTTAATTGTTCAATTATCGACAATTGACATATCCCATTTAAAATTTGATTTGAAAGCTGCTCCACTTTCCATCGCACAATAGGCACGCATTACCTCTCGGTACAATACAATATGGCTTTCATCATCTGTAGGCCAAGTAGAAGGAGGATAAATTTGACTCAAATCTTCCTCACAACTTTTATCTTTCAATGTAGTCCTTCCATGCTGGAGTTTCAGATCAATAAAAGAACTTATTTCTTGATCGGATAGTTTTCTAGGCACTTCGACACCACAAACTTTTAGTTCTTCATACATACGATCAAATTCAACCTTTGGCTGTTGCATAACTTTTCGATGAGACGTTATCACTCTGCAAAGATCGTTGGATTGTTCAATTGCTTTGCGATTGTAAACATACCACAATCTCAATCCTTTGTTCACTCTAAAATGTTCAGTTTCTCTTTTGTTCATTGACAACGCAACATCTAAAGGGTGGCGATAGGTGAACAATATAGCGGGAATAAAATTTAACAGCGGTAACCACATTCTAAGGGTGATGCATAGTCGCGGGTCTTTAAGCATCCAAGGGTAATTTTCTTTGTCGTTAAGAAATTTTAAACCCCTGCGTCCTTCATTAAACAGTTTTCCAGAGTCAGTGAGAATGTCCTTCAACCCTTTCAGATGATCAAATCTATTTGTCTGATATGAATAACCTATACCTTGTTTCTGCATCAAATAATCATTTTGCAAAACAATATCTATCCTCTCGAAAAATCCCTTTTCATTATCTTCAGCGGCTTGAATCAACGGGCCCCCAGTTTTTAACCCCATTTTATTTATTAAACCCCCAATCAGGGAAGTTCCTGAGCGATGCATCCCAAGAATTATTACTCCAGGACGAGAAGCACTCTCTATATTTGGTTTTGGGTCCAGTAGTTGTTTGGCATCTTGATTTAAACGGCTGATTTGATGAAGGCTTTTTATGTCATGTTCTTTTTCTATGAGTGTCTTTTGCAAAATTTCATTTTGCATTGATATTGCAGCAATTTTTTGCTGAGTAGATTTCTTCACATTGGAGGAAACTATGGTTGAGGTGAAGATGATTGAATAGCCCCAAACAATCACTATTGCTATAACCACAAGAATAATGTTAGCTGTGGTCCCTTCTGATTTGCTACGAAACTTCATCGAATTCTTTGATATCTAAAACATTGTGCTAAAGATTGTTTTGTTGTGCTAATGTTTTTTATTATTCCATATTGGATATGATACTTCGTACAATTTATTGATGCCAGATGAGCAATGCACCACCAGCAGAGCAGCCGCTACAGTATTTTCTACCCGGATATATCATCGCATCCCACATCTGACACCATCATGTAGCAATAATTATAAATTGGCGGCTGTACACCCTATACATAACACTTTTTTTTTGCACATGCTGAAAATACTTGATTCTTCTTGGGTTTAAAGAGAAAAAATGCTGTTTCTTCAACGTTTTGGAAAGGGTGTCATTGTTGCACAGAAAATGCAACCATTGATTGCACGAAACTTGTCAAATTTCCATCCTATCGCCATGGTATTTATGATAATATATTAAGTCGCCAAACCACCAATTAATTGTTTGCATAGCATCGCAACACAGAAGACAATACACCTGAAACCTACTTCGATTTTACTCCTGATAACTTTAAAAGGGTGGGTATCTATTTCGCTATTTCGAAAGGTAATTATCATCACTTATAGGTCGAGCACATCATTGGACGGTACCCAAAGAACTACAAGCAAGGTGCCATGATCCCTCTTCTAGATTTGGCACAAAGACAGTGTGGTGGTTGGCTCCCTCTTGCGGCGATGGATAAAGTGAGTTCATTCTTAACTGCATAGTAATACTCACATCATCCATTCTGTTAGGTTGCTAAGGTTCTCGAGATTCCTGCCATCAGAGTGTATGAAGTTGCCTCATTCTATACGATGTTCAATCGCACCAAGGTCGGAAAGTATTTTATTCAAGTAAGGGTTTTCATTGGTAACTTTCTTTGGTTTCATTTCGCGCTGTGTAAGTTGTGTGGGACAACTCCGTGTATGATCAATGGTTCTGAAGAGATAAAGAAAACAATCGAAGACCACTTAAATATCAAGGTTATTTTTCGATGATTACTTGAGAACTTAAGTTATGTTATTCAATATCAGGAGGGCGAAACAACTCAAGATGGCATGTTCACACTTAGAGAAGTTGAATGCTTAGGGTCATGCGCAAATGCTCCCATGGTCCAAGTATGTCGTACGATTTGATGAAATATCCCTTGTTTAATCGTAAATTTAATTGCAGCTAAATGACGATTACTATGAGTGTCTCACACCTAAGACAACCATCGAATTGCTTGAGGCATGCAAGAGAGGCCAGCCTCCTGCTATGGGCCGTTGGGGTTCATTGCCAATGAACGGGCAGGTATTTATATTTTTTCATTTTTTCCTTCAAATAGCCTGATAATATACTTTATGGACCAGGTGAGTTGCGAAGGGCCTCAAGGTAAAACGACCCTCAAAGAAATGCTTCCTACCGATCCAGCAGCTTACTTCCGAACTGATGACATGACACCGAAGGTAAGATCGTTGAACAAATCATGTATATTATTATCTGACCATTTTTTCAGGTTGATCCTGCCTCAGTAAAGAAGACAATGGGCTATTAGACGAGATCATAGAAACGTTGTACAAATTGAGAGTTGTGGATAAATTATTTTAATAGTCTAACGGTTATTACGGAATTCCCCAAAATATTTACATCTTTCAAGGACTTGAGTAGCAATTCTGTCGTTGCTACTTTATCACTCAGCTTAACTTGTGGAAAACCATAAAGAACATCAAAGCGAGTTTCCCCCGATGACAACTGTGATGTTACGAAAGCATTAACAACTTCACACAACAAAATTTAAAAAACGTACCCGTTCACTAACTTTGGAAAGCAGGTGAATTATTGGTGACTCCTCAGGTAGCTGCAAAACAAAAGAAGTTGATGGCAGCTTGACCTTCACAGTTGCTGTTGCGTTGCCACCAATGGTGTCACCTGCGGTAGAGGCGAGCGTTTTGATCTACGTTATACCGCAATAAAAAAAAAATGAAACTCCAGCAGTTTTCAACGGCTACCTCCGTAATATTAAATCCTTCTATGTTGATTGACTCGGTTTGAATGTCGATGGGTGAGAGTGATGTGTTTGAAGGTTGATTATGTAATTTAGAAGCTTCATCCTTGCCAGTATCACGAATCTTAACATTCCTTTCATCAGCTTCTACATTCTTCCGCGTCAATGACATTTGCTTTAAATTATTCCATTGCGACGGAACTGAATAATTGCCCAGAAAATCTTGTACTGATTCCAAAAAAGGTCAACAATGGAACTTACAATCGGTATGACTTACATTTCTCAAGCAATTGAGAAGGAACAATGTCTCCCTCAAGTTTCCAAACCAAAGCGCCGGTAATGGGATTTATGACAGAAATGTGAGGCAAAGAAGTAACCTAGTAGACACAGAGATTAGAAAGACCGAAAAATTATCCAGTAGACTACCTTGTATCTTGTGATAAACTGCTGTCCATCCATACCGAAGTCCAATTTTTGCCAAAAATAAAAGCTACACAATATCATATCTTTTACCACGTCATCACTCCAAACATCTCTAACATCAGAACCATGAAAAATTGTCTAATCATGGAGATATTTGGATAATTACCTGTTTAATTGGTGTGATTGAAACTCTGACTCGGATTGAATGTTGATCATAACCCATTTGTTATCTTCCTGTGCTCTATCAATCATCTATAAAATGTGAGAAGAAGACCGGGAATAAAACAGAATGAAAAAAATCCGAAAACCTCTTCAAATGATAAAGGGCACATAATATCGGTGGGAGGCCGGAAAAGATTGGCAAGTTTCTTTCCTGCTCCATGGGCACCACTGCCGAAAGCGGACATGACTTTGCTAGTTTTAGATTTATCTACGTGAGTTTGCGATGAACACATTTTCACATTTGATCCTGAATGCAGACCTACCTAGATATTCAAACTGTGCAAGCTCTGAATCGTCTAACAATCTGGCTCTTTTCACTTCATCGGGTTTGCGTACACAGTCATTGTATCCATCTAGGTTGTGCAAGTCCTCATCTCGTACATGACTTTGCCCAGATGATATTTTCGAAGAAACAAAAGGCCCCATTGTTGTTGAAAAATATAGATCAATCGCTGGTTGCAATTGAAAATCAGCTTCTGCGAGATAATTCGTTATATCTGCATCATCTGTTACCCCGGTGATAAGAGTGAATTGACTGTATAAATCATTCTCACTCATTATTATGTGCTGTGGGAACAGGAAGAACTTTATTACTATAACCTATCTACGAAGAGATTGCAGCGATGTTGGATTATAGTATTGTAACCTTATTGTATTGTAGTACACCATATGGCATACAGCTTCATTCAGTTATTCAGTTCAATTCAAAATACAGAGTACTATGCACCTATATAGTGCAATATGCAATAACTCCCATATACAAAAAGCCCGAGCGACCAAAAAAATAATTCCGTGCGTTCGTTCATTCATTACCAATTTAGGAGTCTAGACATTATTGCCCAGTCCGATCTTTCTGTCGGCGCGTAAAAAAACATTGGAATAGAAAAAAAATACACATAATAATTTTAACATCAACAGTGGAATAGAAAAATATTACGACAAATCAAAATGTCTGAACATAAATCAGAAGGAAAAGATTATGACGATGATGACCAACAGCAGTCAAAAAGAGAATTTTCATGGATGCCTGTTGACTGCGAAGCCCTCGCAGACGGTGAATACGATGCAATTGTTTTGGGCACCGGGTTAACTGAATGCATCATCAGCGGTTTGTTATCTGTCCAGGGTAAAAGAGTGCTTCACCTTGACCGCAATAACTATTACGGCGCTGATACTGCCTCTTTGAGCTTGCAAACGTTGTTTCAAAAATTTCGTGGTGACAAAAGCCCACCATCAAATTTAGGGCCTTCAAGAGGTAAGTCCAAAAGCCAAATCAATCGCATCATCACTTATCAATGAATCCCCATAAAGATTGGAACGTTGATTTGGTTCCAAAGTTCATTATGGCATGTGGTAAACTGGTAAAAATCCTATTGCACACCAAGGTTACTCGCTACTTGGAGTTCAAGTCTGTCGATGGAAGTTATGTTTTCAAAGACGGAAAAGTTCAGAAAGTTCCAGGTATAATCAGTTGCCATTAGTGTATGTGTTAATTGTAACATTCTACATTTTATTAGCCACACCTTCTGAGGCTCTAAACAGTGCTTTGATGGGGTTTTTTGAAAAAAGAAAGTTCCGTAATTTTTTGATTTTTGTTACTGATTACGATAAGTCAAAGCCAGCCACTTACATGAAGGGTAAAAGCATGGATCAAATCACTACAAAGCAACTGTATGATGAGTATGGATTGGATTCCAACACCCAAGCCTTCACTGGACATGCAATGGCTCTTCATCGGGATGATGACTATTTGCATCGCCCTGCTGTAGAAACGGTTGAAGCAATTCAGCTGTATGCTGATTCTCTAGAGAGATATGGAAAGAGTCCTTATATTTATCCATTGTATGGTCTTGGCGGGATGCCTGAAGGATTCTCTCGTCTTTGTGCCATCCATGGGGGAACTTTCATGTTGAATCAAGGAATTGACGAAATTCTTTTTGACAAAGATGGTGCAGCATGGGGTGTAAAGAGTGGAAATCAGGTAATTATTTGAATTATTTTGCGCGTTGGTATCACACAATGCATAAATTATAAAAATAGGTTGCTAAAGCTGCTATTGTTGTTGGCGATCCATCTTATTTCCCTCCATCCAAGTCCCGTATAATTGGGAAGGTTGTACGATCTATCTGCATATTGGATCATCCAATTGCAAATACCGACAATGCTGAGTCCGTTCAGATTATCATTCCTGCCAGTCAAGTTAAACGTCGCAACGATATTTATGTTTGTATGGTCAGCTTTGCTCACAACGTTGCTGCGGCGGGACGATACATTGCAATTGTTTCTACCACTGTGGAATCCAATAATCCTATCGCAGAGCTAGACGCAGGCTTTAAACTGTTGGGGAATATCATGGAGAGGTATGGTGGATAGTATGATTTTCCCTTGATCTTTTACAAATATTTATTAATTGAAAGATTTGACTCTGTTTCGGATCTTCTCGAACCTGTGCATGATGGATCTGCGGATAAATGCTATATTTCCAAGTCCTACGATGCAACCAGTCACTTCGAAACAGCTGCCAACGATGTCCTTAGCTTGTACTACAGAATCACTGGCACTGAATTGGATATGAACATTAGTGCCGATATGAACGAAGATGATGCTTAGGTTATTACATTAGCTACTCTGCGATAATATGATAAATTTTTAAGTCTCTGAAACGAAATATTTAGACTTCCTCTTACTCCTAACTCTTAAACCACAGATGGTCTGAATGAAACCTGCAAAATGTCTTGCGGGTTTGCCACCAAAAGCAACAAACAATTGATTAGATTATGTTTATCTTAGTTTAACTCCATGTGGCGGTCAGAATTGTTGTTGCACAGCTTCCGGAGATGCGTGATAGTACATCTATTGGCAGAGACGAGCAACTCCATCAGCGCCGCAGCAGACGCCTGTAAGCAGAGGGTATTTCTTTTACAGTACTTCTTCTTGCTTACAAAAGTATATTTTATAATAAACATACATGGATAAAATGTTGGAATTGTCAGAATTTCTTCAAAAATCTCAAAATCCAGTTGTTGAGGATTATATGTGCAGAATATGTTTGGAGGATGGGGAAAGGAAAGACTTTATTGCACCTTGTAGTTGCTCAGGAACGTCAAAATGGGTTCATAGACATTGCTTGGACAGATGGCGATCCATTCGAGAAGATATAGCTTTTTCCGAGTGTACCGAATGTCATACTCATTATGAAATAGAGTGCATTACACCCGCTGACGAATTGTCAAATACATGGGTGAGACGATTAAAGTTTTGTTGTTTGGTCTCGAGAGATTTTGGATTAATGTTAGCAGTCTCTACTTTATTCATTATGGCAGTTGCGGTATTGGTTATGTGCTTTGACCTTGGGTTGCACCATTATCTTTTGAAAATACTGCACATGCAGCATCATCCTGCGATTGGATACTTAACACTGTCACTCACTCTTATTTTGGCATATGTAGGAATGCATTTTGCATGTATTTATCTGAAATTTTGTTCGCCCCCAAATTTTCAGAATTCATCAATCATTGGAGGAAATTGTAGATGTTGTGATGATATTATGTTCATGCCGTACTACGTCACGCCAGATTTGCAACCGTCATGCTGTGGTTTGGAGTATAGCCACTGTTCTTCACGTGAAGTTTGTGGCAATGCTACCGCTGTTGGTACCACTGCAGGTGACGGATCCATTGCCACCAGTAGTTGTAGTTGTTGTGAATGTGGAGGTGCAGAATTGGGACATGAGGTAGCGGTGGTATTGTTCGTATTGTTAGTGCTATTTGCAATTGTTGGGGTCGTAATCGCGGTTTTTGTGGGAAGTATGGTTTTGCAGTCGATATTATCCAAGCATATCCATGTTCTTGGAAAATGGAATTTGACGAAAGAGTACAAGGTTAAGGATCTAGCCTCAGATGGAGGCTATCTTGATAATCAGGAAAACGACAACATTCCTCCATTATTTTTTCATTCAATCCACCGTGGTTGGAATAACACCTCCAATAATAGTCCAGCTGTAAGAAGATCAACTCATCATACTTATCAATCAGTGGGAAGTGTAAACCCATTAGATATCATTTAAAAAATTGGAAAGATCCTTGATTATCTACCAAATTAAATTAACTTATGCGTTGAATACCAAAAAGGAAATAAATAAATATCCAGAGGTTTTGCAGTGATTTCAAATCAATGAAGTGGTGACCGCTGTATTGATTCCACATGTTCCCGATCCTCTTGTTATTCTAAAATATCCTTGCTCCCCCCACTTCTCTCCCCATGAATTTTTCACAGTCCAATAAGGAACGTTGTTTTCCATACCATAGCCAACCAACAATACTGCGTGATCGAGACTTGACTTCGAGCAACCTAGCCATGGACTCGAGCCCGGGATATGACCGTCCCAAATGCCAGATTGGTAGAATTGCAATTGAGTTGCATCAAGTAACACCGACAAAGGACCTTGAGAAACCAACACGGACTTGATATCCTCCTCGTTAGTAGATACAGCCGCCCAGCTTGAGATTTTAGCAGCAACCGAAAACGACTTACATTTGGAGGAAATCGTTTCATCACAATAATATGGAGGTGGGCCACACAACTTTACAGGTCCTGCCATGCATGGATAACAATTTCCTGAACCCGAACAATATGGCCATTGGGTTTCAGAAGGAATTCCACCAGCATTTATAATATATTGATACGCTAAATACGGCCATCCACCAAACACAGAGCAGTCCGCGTGATTTCCATCATTAGTTCCATCACAGTCGACAAGGAATTCAGGTGATAACTCTACTAAAGTATTTCCCGCTAACGCCCATTGACCCTCCACATTTTCGACTGCAGAAAAACTCCAGCACGTTCCAGCTGACCCCTGATCACGCACACGTGTTACAGCCGGCGTAGCTCCATCTGTTCTCCAATCAAAGTTTTCTGGCAGAGCTTTCGGCGATTGAGAGATATTAAATGTATTTGGAAAATCTACTCCTTTTCGTGGTGGCATCAATATCTGGGTTTGAAATTCGTGCGAGGTCAGATCAGCGAATCTATTCAATTCAGCTTTCCATTTAGGATATTTGTTGTTTTTGTTTACATTCTCAACTAAATCATAATTTGAATTCCATGTTTTGAAAGCTTTCAGTTCTAGATCGAGGGAGTTGTAGCTTTTCGAGTGAACTTGCTTCCAATTCTGGAAGTCTTGAAACCTATGGTTATCAGTATTAGCAGTGACAACCCATGCATGCAAAAATACACTTAAAAGGGAGATTAAAATGCGCATCTCTGTCAATTAACTTGCTCCAAATATATAATAATGCCAAATTCATTTATTTGGATTCAGGATTCCACACGAGCAATCTGGAATCAACAATCTTTTATTATTACATTATTATACTCACTCGCCCGAACTCGCCCGCCTTTTTTCCTTTTTTTGTGCGTCACGCCCGAAAACTTCCTGACTGTTCTGTACAAACGCACAACGAACATTGCCCTTCACTATATATCCCATATCTCTATTGTATATTGTAAGAAGGCGGGACCAAACGAGAATATTCAATCAAAACATTACCTACCATCATACAATACTTTTCTGAAATTGTGGCTACTATCTCAAGCTATGTCAGAATTGAGTTACCTACATTTTAATGAGGATGATTACAATTTAAAATTTATTCAAAAAGTCACATCTTTTCTTGAAAGTTTGAAATGTCATGAATATGTGTCCACTTCAAATGACGTTTTAACAAACCGAAATTTTAACATTACCAATAGCTTGGAAACAATAGATTATCTTGGCTCTTGCGAACTAATTAGATCGCCAAAGAGACATTGCCGGCAGCGCGTTCGTTTCCAAATAATAAAGCCTGAGCATAGTGAAAGTGGCTTTCAATATGCAATGTGGGATCACGGCGGCCCTAATGCCATAATCAAAGAATTTCCAATAGCATCACGAGAAATATATGATATGATGCCTGCTCTTTTGGAGGAGATCAACACCATCAAAAATGACGTAATTGTACGTGGAATCCAAGCAGTGTCTTTTCTAAGCTCCACTTTAGGAGAAATGTTAATAACTTTGATATATAACTGTGATATAACTCAACCTTTGAATGGAGTCCATTGGGATCAGTCTGCCTCAGTAGTTAGGGAAAGACTGTTGCAGAAGCAGATTGAACGTGGTTCGCAACTTAAAAAGCTCAGTATTATTGGTAGAAGTAGGGGTAAAAAGCAGGTTATTGGTTCGACGTATGTGATGGAAAATTTGCACCTCGACCGCTATGATGGACGAACTCTGCTGTACAAACAAATTGATGACGGTTTCAGTAATCCCAACAGTAGTGTGAATATGAAAGCATTGGATTGGTTGTGTAAGGTAGTGCAGGAATCTATTTTACCTCATCTAGACAACCTATCTGCAGGATCAGATTTGTTGGAAATGTATTGTGGTAACGGTAACCACACCGTGGCACTGGCTGGTAAGATACCAATTTTATTTGTTATTGCGCATTAACAAAATTTGTTTTGCAGCATATTTTCGGGGGATAATGGCAATCGAACTGAATCATAAACTGTGCAAAGCAGCGAAAGAAAATTTGGTTTTAAATAATGTTTCTAATGTTCGTATCAAAACGTGTGATTCCAGCAAGTTTGCGAACTATATTCTCAATTATCGCTCATATTCATATTACCCAGTTGCCCAAGAGGAGGGTGGAAGCTTCGATGGTATAGATGGACCAATGCATTTTCAATTTGGGGCTGTATTGGTGGATCCTCCTCGCGCAGGGCTCGACTCTGTTACTTTGAAAGCTATTAGCAACTATAATAACATATTGTATATATCATGTAATCCCTTGAAATTATTGGAAAATCTTGTAGAGGTAAGGACTAGACTTTTTCCAAATTTTATGAGTTGAACCCTTGTTTATTGCAGCTTTCCAAAACCCATGAATTAACAAGAATGGCTGCGTTCGACCATTTCGCGTACACTGATCATCTTGAAGTGGGCGTACTCCTTCAACGTCGTGAATTAATTAGAGTGTAGTATTTTTATTCAATATTGGTACTGTGAAAAAGCGGTTCTTAAATTAGTTTGTGAAATATTTGCAAACTTAATATTTTGCCAAACTAGAGATCAACTCTGATGAAAATCGATCAACAATACAATTCTGTAGAAAATCTCATTGAGAATCAACGCTACCATCGCAATGAGCTTTTCTGCTTGTTCTGCATGGCTGGAGTTTCCTTGGTTGCCTACATCTCATTTCTCGCCTACAGTATTACGTTTTAACCTGCACAAATCGGATAAAATCTGATTAAACGCAGAATATATAATTCTTTCTTTCGTGGAATCGTGGTCAACATTAAACGCTATGTGGGGTGAAGATTATCAAACATAAGTTAAAACTGACACAGACCTAATCGTGGCAGTACAACTTTAATTCCAAAATCAAGATGGGCATATATGTATTGTTTATCTGAATAAGAAAACCATTGTAAACCGTTCAAATAAGAGAGAAAGAGGATCCATGTTTCGCAAGCAATTTTCTCAACAAAACATGGACGTCCAAAATGCCATCTCTCCATATTCAAAAAATATGTTGTGCATGGACGAATCGTTGATTGGTATTCAAGTATATGTCTTGTATATTTTTAATGGCAGAAAGATGCAAGATATCTTATATCCAAACAAAAAGAGATAATTCCTGCAATGGTGTCAACATTCATCAAAAATAGACTTAACGCACGAAAAGCAGGGCCGTTTTATCGGTTTCGTACAACTTATTTACGTATCAGTGTAACATGTACTGAGTGTACTCCAACCAATAGAGGAACATTCTATGCCGAATCTGGTGTATGGGGGCAAACAACAGCAGCTCCAATTATCGATGGACACTTGGACACTGTAAAAAATTGAATAACGATTGATTCTCAAATGAATAATAGATCTATTGTATTGACTATGATCTGAACGAATGATTCAACATACAAGACATAGCAATAAGTGCAACATCAATTGAATCATCAGTTGCTTGCAACCTTTGAAAACGACACCACATCAAATAGTTAACAAAAATAAATGTCTATTTATCTCACAGAAAGAACAAGTTGCAGATCATTGAAGCATTTTCAATCATTACTGTTTCGAAGCATAATTCTAATGGAGAGAACACCAATTTGCTCCGCTTCCACGTACAATACCAATAAATAAAATACCAAGTAACCTGGTAACTGTATACACACAGGTAAATCATTTTTCGAGTTTTCGTGGATATTGAAAAAATACCGTTACCGAACGAACACCAGTCGCACAAGCATCGTCGTGTGTAGAATTGTGACGAGGGGAGCATTGTAACGGTAATCTATATCTCCCATATGCTAATATTCACATGATACGAATCTTTTAGTAAATAGGTTTATCATAATTCCGTTGCGTTGATTGAAAGAAGCGCCTTCAAATGCAGTCTGGCGAAGTGGATTCACCTGTTCACAGTCACCATAATGATCGTCATGACGATCATGATGAGTTGTATGAAGCAGAGCATCCTACATTTGAAGAAGGCCCAGAACACAACGATGATCTTGGGGATGGATTCCATAATGGAGAATTTGATCAAAGCAGTATTCCAGTGGATTATACCCGCTTTCATAGTGGACTGGGAATCAACACCAGTAATGTCAGAATGTCCGTAGATGATTCAGGATTGGACTATAGAGAACACAGTGATGTGTATCCATCTCTACGGAAAGTTCCCAGTCAAAACTCCAAATCCATGGATGATTCTTTCTATGCTGACTTGCGCATGCAAAAAATTGCTCAAAAGGAAGCAACCATCAGGGAGGAGCTCTTTCGAGAATGCACTTTTCGTCCAAAGATTAAGAATCTACCAGCAACATATGGTCCATTGAAAGAAAATGGCACTCCATTTGTTGACCGCGTAATTAAATGGGAACGAGAAAAGAAAGCAGAGTTGGAACACAAGGCAAAATTAGCTGTGAAAGAGAATGACATTGAATGTACATTTAAGCCACACATCAACAAAAATTCAGCACTTGCCGCCAAGGAGATACATAAAGATTCCGATGAACCTGTATCGGAAAGGCTTTTTCGAAGTTATATGATAGTTAATGAAAATCGTCAAAAACTAATAGAACAAGAATTACAAAAAGAGCAAATGCTCGCAGAGCAGCAGTGCACATTCCGTCCACAACTAAAAACGAAATCGAATCCGCAATTTCAACATGTTCAGTCAAAAATAAAGCATGTAATCAGTAATCCCCATATGCTGAAAAGCAAAGCTGAGGATTCTCCGCCGAAGGAGTGCTCTTTCAAACCAAAAGTAAGCAGTCACATTTCCCACATTTTGCCCATGGTAATCTTACTTTGTTGGCGGTAGATTAACAAGATTAAACCTGAGATGAGCTCTGCAAAACTATATGTAAGCACTAACGTAGTAGAGCGCCTAACGAAGCCCATAGTTGCAGAACAGCAGAAGAAAAAGGAAGAATCTAAAATGTTTGATGACAGTTTTGAAGCTGCGCAAGTCGTAGATGCAGCCACCTTTATTGGATCTCTGCAAAGTGGAGCAAATCAAGCTTTTCAGACACCTGCAACTAAGAGCTTGCGATCGAAAATGCGATCATCAACAGGAAGTATAGAATCGACTTTGAGCAATGACTCTCATCCACCCAAACAACAAAATCCAGTAGATTTCGAAGCGTTTTTGGAGCGTCAAAAGATAAAGAACAAGCAGCGAGATGACAGATTAAAGAAGGTAAGAGATTGAGGACAACGTGCAAAACAATAATTTATTGTTGTTTCATTAGGCGGCGAATGCTGCTACCCCTAATTTCAAACCAAAAATCTCCGCGAAGTCTAAGGAGATTATTCAATCCATGAATGGTAACACTGATAGTACTGCTGCTTTCTTGGACCGAGTCCAAAAGGAAATTGAGAAGCGGAAAGAATTTGAACAAAAAGTTGAGCTAGTTACTGACAAAGAGTGCACATTTACTCCGAACATCAACAAAAAAGCTGCCTTAAAGCCGTCAAGGTCTAGAACGGAATTAAGTTTAGGTGATAAATTCAAGCACGAAGCGAAGTTAAAAATGTTGCAGATCGAAATAGAGCAGGAAACTCAAGCAAATCTTACATTCAAACCAGAGCTATCAAAGAAGGGCAAAGAAGTGCAGGGAAAATTGAGAATTAGCGACGATCCAGGTGCTTATTTAGAATGGATAAGGAATAAGCGTCAAGATCAAGATAAGGAAAGAATGATGGAGCAAAAACGACGCGAAGATGAAGAAGCTCAAGAATGCACCTTTACTCCGCGCACAACGCAGTGTCCTGCTTACATTAAACGTATTGCGGAGAGTATCTCGAAGATGAAATCAGCCCGTGGTCCATCGCAAGAGAGAGCAAGGCCAGATTGGAAATGATGATTTCTTCGAGATTCGATTTGGGATGTATAATATATGTATGTGAAAAGTTAATTAGATGTGGCGAAATCCCCTGTTTGTGGGCATATATGCATTCGGATGAAAGAAACCAACCTCCTACCATATGTAATGGGGTCAACACATGAAATACTGATCGTTTCGTGAAATAGGCTTTTCAGGAGTGTTTCCATTCGTTTTCTGAGAGTGTACCTACCAAATAAAAGTAATGGATAATCAATGTATGCAGAATTGAAAGCTCAAAATCTTACTGTTGGAGAAAATCAACAATACCGCATTGTATCATTGTCGTTCCATCTATATTTGGTAGCATCAAAGGGCCTCTATCAAAATGATAAAATGATTGCAATTTACTTAACTCGACTACGTCACTCTGTCTTACTTGCATGAAATGAATGGTTCATGTCCTGTTCTGCAACTTTTGCATATTAACAAACTGTAATCCATCAATCCATGCTTCGACAAAAAGTTAACATCCTTTTGCAGTGCGTCAAGAAGGACAGGGGACTGCAAGGTATCCAATACAAATGGGCTTCTTATCAGATCGAGGTCTTTCCATACCTTGCTGATATTGCTTTTGCATCGACCAACTAAAGAACCTTTAATATCAAACAAATTCGGAGATGAGGAGTTTGAAATTACAGGAGAATAAAATATATTTTTCGATATGAGCACATAAACTACATCTCCCCTACATAAGATCTCATATAGTCCAAGGATATTATTCAAGCATGTGCACTTAGCTTGTTCAATGTATTGAGTTAATGAAACTGCTATACTGCACAAGAGCTTACACTCACGGTGGCTAATGGTTTTCACCAATAACCTATCATCGTCCGATTTCAAAAAGGCTTGTCGCGACTTTGAGTCCGCCACTATTTCATTGAATTTCGAAGCACTCAATATGTTATGATACTCATCCTCCTCAAAGCCAGCTAATTTACGTAATTTTTGAAACACCGACGGTAAGTAATACTTTACTTCAATATCTTGGTTGTTGTCCACCAATTTCAGTGTACCGTAAGTAGATTGATTGTAAAAAAGAGGACATGTCGAAACGACCTGAATACCACTACGTACAAGTGCATTAACGTTTTCGCTTCTTCTCAAACCACGTAATGATAAAATATCCCGCAACTTCACTGATGTACCATGATACAACAGCGATGCAATGACCACTAGTAGAAATTTGATTAGCTTCCTCCTAAACATCGCAAATGAAAGAGATCCGCAAGACAAAATTCTAGTTATTTTAGCTAATATTATAGCAATACGCCACAATATATGCTGTACAAAAGTAATTTTATTACTTCTTACAGCTGTATGTATCTTATCTAGTTTTTTTATCACCTCCGTTTAGTGCGTTTGTTCGTCTGTCCGCCGTTAG
>JACCEA012167293.1_pt1 | contig 16663 bp, 14 predicted proteins | sample 7449851 | NCBI WGS metagenome assembly JACCEA01 (sample SAMN15323453, study PRJNA562643) | freshwater metagenome | isolation source: river surface water | place: USA:Blue River Watershed | collected 2017-08-18 | reverse complement strand
CTGTTTTTCTGTTTTTCTGTTTTTCTGTTGATTGGTTATTCGGTTTGCGCGGCGCTTGGTAAAGGCTGACGGGCAGCCCGGATTAACAACCCCGTGCTTATTGCAAACCACAGCGAGCCAACAATGATGGCAAGCGGGTTGGGTAGTATGACGGTGAAGCCTGCAACAACGAGCAAGTTTTTGCCAAGTTCTAATAGCCCATGATGCGGGCGTTGTTGTTGGTAATACCCAAGGCAAAACAGCATCAACAATAAGCCAGCACAGCCCAGTAGAATGGCGCTTTGCGTAAAACTTGCGGCCATTAATAAGTAATAAAGTACGGCGGCAATCAGCGTTAAATGCTGCCAAAAGGCGTAGCTTTTTTGCCAGGCGGTTAATGGCGAATCAAACTTCACTTGCTGATAGGGATTGGCATATTTGTTCGGATATTTTTTACGAACATCGGCAGGGCGCCAACCGGTTTTGCGAAACCAAATGCCGATTTTGTCTTGCCAGCGCGCTGTGCGCCAACTGTCTTTCATTAAGCCCCAGTAGACATCCAGATTCGCCCAAATTGGATTCCAACTCGACAGCGGTTTAGTCACGCCAAACACCACAGGTTCTTCGGCAAGCTCCGCTTGGAAAGTTCCGAACCATTTATCCCAGAGAATAAACACGCCACCATGATTGCGGTTCATGTAAATGGGGTTTTGCGCGTGATGCACCCGATGATGACTAGGTGTCACCAGCACCGCCTCATACCAAGCGGGTAATTTATCGATATGACGAGTGTGCACCCAGAATTGATAAATGAGATTTAAAGCACCGACAGTGACCACCATGTAGGGATCGATCCCCAGCAGCGCCATCGGTAAATAAAAGATAAAGCCAAAAAAACCGCCGCTGGTTTGCCGCAAGGCGGTGGTTAAATTGTACTCTTCACTTTGGTGATGGACGACATGCCCAGCCCATAACACATTGATTTCGTGGCTCATGCGATGAAACCAATAATAACAAAAGTCATAGGCCACAAACGCAAACAGCCAAAGCCAAAGGGAGTCAAGGCCCAAGTGCACTGGCGCAATATGCTGATAAATGAGCACATACAGGCTGATTTGCACGGTTTTCAACGCGACTGCGGTGATTTGGCTCATCATGCCTAAATTGAGAGAATTGACTGCATCGTTAAAGCGATAGGTCTGTTTTTGGTGGCGCCAATCGAGCCATAATTCCAACAAGATCAACGCGAAAAATACTGGGATAGCGAACAGGATTAGATTCATAGGATTTTTAGTTATAAGTTATACCCAACTGCTTAGACCAGACTAGCAGAGCCGAATGAATTGTCCATGGTTTTTTTGTGACAAATACGCCACAAACACAGTGAAAATAGGGACATCTTGCAGGTTTACGGCACTTTTTTGCGCTTTTTGCGGGGATGTTGCTAAATCGAGAAATCAGGATTGTTGTGCGAGGCGGCTTTCATTTGAATGATAAAACCGGAACATTCCTCAGGTGAACCCAGCCAACTCAGCTCACCCCCAGCTTTGAGCATTTGATGCTGAGCGACTGACAAGCTTAAGAGTTGTTGGCTGTCGGTTAAAAATTCGGTCGCCATTTTAATATCCAATACCGCAGGTTTGCTTTGAATTTCAGCGCGAAAGCTGAGCAATAGGGCTTGTTTATGGCGTTGGGCAGCCATTTTAAATAGTGTTGGTGTATGCCAGTGTTCACACAGATGCTGGCAAACGGCCAATAACACTTGGTCAAACACGGCAGGGCGAGTGAATAACACTAAGTCTTGCATCGAGCGCGGTAATTGCAGCCGTTGCTGTTGCTCCAACGCCAATAAATGCATGACATGCTCGAAGGCATCAGCGAGCCGATATGCCGTAAACCTATCTTCGGGTTGGTCGGCGTACTGACGAAGTTCGCGCACGATGCGACCGATTTGGCGACATCCGGCCATGGTATCGGTTTGCATCTCCTGCATTTCTTGCAAAATTTGCAAGCCAGCAGGTTGGCAATGCGTCGCCAATTGGCTGATAAAATGTTGCTCAAGCTCTAAGTTACAATGCATAAACCCGAGCGGTGTATTGATTTGATGGGCAAGACCTGCCGCCATTTGCCCGACCGCTGCCAATTTTTCTTGTCGGGCTAATTCCGCTTCCGCCTCACGCAGCGAAGCAACGGTTTGTTGCAGTTCGGCATTTTGCCGGGCCAAAGCGGCTTTTGATTCCCGCAATTCTTCGTCTTGAAAAAAACGCTGCAACGCAGATGCAATGTGTTGTGCTAAATACATCAACAATTCTAAATCGCTATGGCTATAGACGACATCAGCTTGATAACTTTGCACGATCACCACGCCATACACGCGGTCATTCATCAGCATTGGTGCGCCCATCCAACTGGCGAGGTCGTCAGTGTTGCCTAACACTTGTTGGATTTGCCCTTGCGCCACCAATTCATGCAAACGAGTTGGACAAATCAACTGGCTTTGGCGCGAACTGATGACAAATGACGTCATACCTTGGCCGACTGGAAAGCTTTTATTCGGTGGCTCGTCATCAAATTGATCACGAAAATATTCGAGAGTAATCTCTGCTTTTGCGCTGTTATAAAGCGCGATCACAAAGTTTTTTGCCATCAACAGCGAACTAATCGACTGGTGTAATTGCTGATACAAAGTGAGCCGATCGGGCGCATTGCCCGCCATGGATGAAATTTCAAACAATACTTGTTGCACTTTGCCGGCATGAGTGCGCAAGGCAATTTCGTGTTCCAATTCAGCGGTGCGTTCGGCGATGGCCTGATTCAGCTGGGCTTGCATGGTTAAGCTGCACCAAGTTGTTGCCAGTTGTTGGGTCAAAATTTGCAATAACGCCAAGTCGGATTCAGAAAAGCTGCTCTGCTGATGTTCTACCAACAAACAACCGAGGAGTTGTTGCTGCATCGAGTAAAGCGGACAGATCAAGCAATAAGCAGCAAGGCCAGAGCAATCGACCGACGGCAGAAGATTGGCTTTATGGCCAGGGCCATTAAGATAAAGCGGGCGCGGGTGTTCTGCGTACCATCGTAAGAAAGCTGTAGGATGTACATCTTGGGTGACCAAAACCAGGCCAGAGGTATGATCGGCCAGCAACACAGGTTCCGCCGCTTGCAAAGCAAATAAGCGCAGGCGCTGATGATGCAAAATATGCTGTAAACCTTGCTGCATCAAACTGACATACTGTTCGATGGTGGCACAACGGACACTTTGTGTGTTGAGATTTAACACCAGTGCCATCGCCGCTTCAAGCCGCGATGGAGTTTGAACTCTCACCATGACAAATCCTAGCGTACAACCCTTTGTAGAGCTTAATCTGCTCAACACAGTTTTGCCGAAAAACTTGGCCTGACCAGCGAAAATAACCTGTATTAGGGACGTATGTGCGAATTTCAGCATATAGAACAAAATCAATAGGGTCAGAGTCATTGAAATCCACCCCATTAAGCTCGCCGCAATTCATCGAGTTTTTCAGGTTTTAAGCGGGCGACTGTTCGAGCGGGGCGACGGTAGCGCCCAGCGAGTTTCGCCCGTGCCTGAAAAGCTTGCATGAATTGCGGGAGAAAGAGCGCACCGGGGTTGCCTTTTTCGGTTCCTTTTTGGCAAAGCAAAAAGGAACATGACGACAGTCGGAGCTCCCGTGCCAGGCTGGCACAAACAAAACAACAAAAGTGGCTGTCCACAACTGGACTGTTAGCAAAGCAAAAAGGAACACGACGACAGTCGAAACTCCGTGCCAAGCTGGCACTTGCAATACCGCCAAACACAAAGGCCGCCAAAAGGCGGCCTTCAGTGATTGTAAAGCTGTTAAACAATCGTCAGCGTCACATCAATATTGCCGCGAGTGGCGTTGGAGTAAGGGCATACTTGGTGCGCTTTTTCTACTAACGCTTGGGCGATATCGGCCGAGACACCCGGCAAATTAATGGTTAATGCGGCTTGTAAGCCAAAGCCTGCTGGGCTTGGACCAATGCCGATCTCTGCGCTGACGGTAGCGTCAGCAGGCAAGGTTTGTTTGGCTTGCAAGGCGACAAATTTCAGCGCACTTAAAAAACAGGCAGCGTAACCCGCAGCAAACAATTGTTCTGGGTTGGTCTTGGCAGCGCCAGTGCCGCCTAGCTCTTTTGGCATGGCTAAGCCTAAATCTAAAATGCCATCGTGTGATTTTACGCCACCGTCACGGCCTGAGGTTGCGGTGACTTGAGTGCGGTACAAGATTTGGGTTGGTTTAGTCGACATAATAAGCTCCGTTGGGTAATTGATTTTTCAAAAACTATTATCGCGATAACTATTTATCGCTTAAAAAAACCATGCTGAACACTTATCAGTAGCCTTGGCATCTTGGAGCGCCACCACTCGAAGTCTCAATCAAAAATTGCTTGAGTACCTCGAATCAGCGCCTCGCACATGAGTATCAGTATGGCGTGCTGGGCCTAATGTTATCGAGTTAATTGTTATCGCGCAAACTATTTTTGAAGAAAATTGAGAGTGAATTTATAAAGTAATGAATTTAATGGTTTTATTTATTCGCTGGCGGTGAGCTTTTTGCGCAGTTGCACCAATTGTTGCCGTAATGACGTCAGCTCATTGAGCTCTAACGCACAGGAAGAGCCGATTTGCAGCACCACATCTGCCGCTTGTTGCTTCAAAGCGAACCCTTGCTCTGTAACGCAGATCTCCAAGGCGCGTTCATTGCCACTGACACGACGACGCGTCACCAGTCCTTGTTGTTCGAGGCGCTTCAGCACGGGCGTCAATGCGCCTGAATCCATCAACATTTTCTCGGCAATTTCACGCAACGTAATGCCATCTTGTTGCCATAAAATCAACATCACCAAATATTGCGGATAGGTCAGCCCTAAGTTTTCTAACAGAGGTTTATAGGCCTTGGTCATCGCCAGTGATGCCGAATACAGCGCAAAACAGAGCTGGTTATCCAGCTTCAGCAATTCATCAGCATCGATCGGAAAACAGTGCGTCGACATTAAAACCCCCTCAGATAATTGCGCTAAGGGTAAACCAGTGTGGGTTTGGTTTCAATTGCACTGTTATTTTGTTGGTTGGCGCGCCTGATGAGTATTCTAGGTGAGCGCTTTTTGTCAGTGCCGTACTTGGCTAGGACGGTAGCGACTGTCGTTGTGCCAGCGCGATAAACCCTTGCAAATAATCAATGTCTAAATCCGTTTCGCGCACGCCAAGATAAATATGCTTGTGGATGCCCTGCTCACCAAGGCGTACGCTGTGGATCGCAAAACGACTGGCGGACTCGTCCGCCAACCAGCGTGGCAATGCCGCAACGCCGCGGTTGCTGGCCACCATTTGCAGCATGATATCGGTGTTTTCGATACTTTTATGCTGCTTGGGGGCAATGCCTGCTGGCGTTAAAAACTGATTAAAAATATCAAGCCGCTCCGGGCTCACCGGATAAGTGATCAGCACTTCGCGGCTTAAATCGGCGGGAATTACCTGAGTGGCCTTGGCCAGCCGATGGTCACGACTCACCACCAGCACCAGCTCATACGCAAATACCGGTTGATAAAATAACCCACGCTTAAACAGTGGATCGGGCGTCACCAGCAAATCAATTTCAAAGCCGAAGAGCGCACCCAGACCGCCGAACTGAAATTTTTGTTTGACATCCACATCCACCGACGGCCATTCGGCAAGAAAGGGGGCAACCAGTTTCAATAACCACTGGTAACAAGGGTGACATTCCATACCAATTCGCAACGCGCCGCGCTCGCCGCTGGCAAATTGCGCCAGTCGTTGTTCGGCTTGCTCGAGTTGCGGCAGCACGCGGTTCGCCACCGCCAGTAGATATTGCCCTGCTTGTGTCAGTTTCAAATTACGGCCTTCGCGCAGCCAAATGGCAGTCCCTAATTGCTGTTCCAACTTGCGCATGGTGTGACTGAGTGCCGATTGGGTCAGGTATAACTGACTGGCCGCTGCGGTTAATGAGCCGTGTTGTTCAACCGCCCGCACAATCGCTAAATGGTGACGTTCTAGCATAAGAATGAATTTCCTTCATGGGTTCGTGAAAAAATACCATTTTTATTCATTGATTGCGAGCTTTAGCATTGTAGACATCTAAACGTCTTATCTCTGGCGAAACCGTAACGACGCTAGGGCTATGTTCATGAAAAGGGGTTTGTCGATGTGTAATTCTGTTCTGAGCTATACCATCCGCAGTGAGGTGTTTGACGAGCACTATCTGCCAGCCGCCCACACGCGGCTGACTACTAATTTTGCCAACCTGGCGCGCGGTGAGCAACGCCAGCAGAATTTGCGCACAACGATGTCCATGATTAATCAGCGGTTTAATGCCTTAGTGCATTGGGATAATCCGACGGCGGATCGCTATGCTGTGGCGCTCGAGATTATTTCCGTCGATTTACAGATTGCGGGCGCCGCCAATGCATTTCCGGCGATTGAAGTGTTAAAAACGCAAATCCTCGACCGTGTACAGCACAAAACCATTGCCGGTGTGGTGGGTAATAACTTTTCTTCTTACCTGCGTGATTACGATTTTAGCGTGCGTCTGGCTTCGTTTAACCAGCAGCAATCGCAGTTTCGGGTGCCAGTAGATTTTGGCGACTTGCATGGTCAGTTGTTTCGCCATTTCATCCATTCAGCCACGTACCGGGAGCATTTTGGCAAATGGCCGGTCATTTGTTTGAGTGTGTCGGACAACAAAGTGTATGAGCGCTCACACAATCAACACCCGGTGCTAGGTGTGGAATATCACCCGACAGAATCTTCGTTGACCGAACTTTACTTTCAGAAAATGGGTTTGCAGGTGCGCTACTTCATGCCTGCCGACAGCGTTGCTCCGTTGGCATTTTATTTTTTGGGTGATTTGCTCAATGATTACAGCAATCTGGAACTGGCGAGCACTATCAGCACGATGGAGACTTTTCAAAAAATCTACCGGCCAGAGATATACAACGCCTTCACCCCAGCCGGGCCGCGCTATCAGCCGAGCCTGCAAGCCAAGACCCACTCGCTGACCCCCGTGGTGTATGACCGCGAAGAGCGACGGCAGCTGGCTGTGCGCCAAGGGAAATATGCTGAACAACATTTGCTTCAACCCTACCAACAACAATTAAGCGAGTGGTTGGCGCGTGCGGCCAGCTAAAGCCAAGTGACTTTTCCAAGGATCATTGATGATGCATAAACTTCTCCCAACCTCGACAGCCGGCAGTTTGCCGAAACCAAGCTGGCTGGCACAACCCGAAACACTTTGGTCGCCATGGCGGCTACCCGCGGATACGCTGGCTGCTGGCCAACAAGATGCGCTGCTGCTGGCATTGCAAGCGCAGCAGCAGGCGGGCATTGATATTGTGAGTGATGGCGAACAAACTCGGCAGCACTTTGTTACCACTTTTATTGAGCATTTAACCGGGGTTGATTTCACCAAACGCCAGACCGTGCGCATCCGCAATCGTTATGAGGCCAATGTGCCGACGGTGGTGGGACCGGTATCGCGCTCACGTTCAGTGTTTGTCGACGATGCGCGCTTTTTGCGCCAACACACTGACCAACCGATCAAATGGGCCTTGCCAGGGCCGATGACGATGATTGACACGGTATACGATGCGCATTACTTAAATCGGCAAGAGTTGGCATTTGCGTTTGCAGATATCCTCAATGAAGAAGCGCAAGCCTTGGTGGCTGCGGGTGTTGATATTATTCAGTTTGATGAGCCGGCCTTCAATGTATTTTCTGCGGAAGTGAACGACTGGGGGATTGCTGCGTTAGAGCGAGCGATTGCCGGGCTCAAGTGTGAAACTGCCGTCCATATTTGTTATGGCTATGGCATTCAAGCCAATACTGACTGGAAACAAACATTGGGCGCTGAATGGCGTCAGTATGAGGCGATATTCCCGAAGCTGCAGCAGTCTGCGATTGATATTATTTCGCTGGAGTGCCACAACTCGAACGTTCCCATGGAGTTGTTGGCATTGATCCGTGGGAAAAAAGTGATGGTGGGCGCTATTGATGTCGCGAGTAACCAGGTTGAAACCGCCGAAGAAGTGGCTGCCACGCTGCGTCAAGCGTTGCAATTTGTGGATGCTGATAAATTATATCCCTGCACGAACTGCGGCATGGCGCCTTTACCTCGCGAAGTGGCACAGCAAAAACTGCAGGCACTCAATGCTGGCGCCACCTTAGTTCGACAAGAGTTGCTGGCAGCCAGGCCATAGGCCGAAGTGCTACGGCGAGGACGTGCGAGTGTATACTGGCCCACTCGCAGCGCTCGTCATTGATTGTTATGCGTGAGATAGACACAAAGCGCTACGTGTCAGTGTGGCACAGTGAACGGCAGATTTTCGTCCCCAAAACCTGCAATACAGCTATTTCGATTTTGCGCAATCATTGATAATCTGATGATATTGATGTTTGCACTCTGAGTGCCGTCTGGCCAAAAAGGATGTATGGCGCTTCCAGTTTATCAATCTATTCAATTCGTTCATGCTGATGCTGAGAAGCGGGGCCCTGCGTTTAAGTATTGCCCTTTACGCCATCAGCACCTCATTCCGAAGCACGAGATTGCACGGCGTTTATTCCATGACTGATTTATATCCACATTTTAGTTACTTGCTCGATAAAACTGCGGAGCAAAGAGCCGTTTATCTAAGTCAGCAAAATCTCAATGATGAAGAGCTTGCGATGCTCACACGCTTACTGAGTAATTGCGAGCGGATGACAGGGGATACCCAGTGGTTAGCGCAGCTGCAAATGCAAGTGAGCGAGCATGACCACAGCGATTTAACCCAGTTAAGTGGCAAGCAAATTGGCCCTTATTGCTTGCAGTATTTATTGGGAAAGGGCGGCATGGGCGCGGTGTATTTAGCACACCGGACCGATGGTCTGTTTGAGCAACGGGTCGCATTTAAATTCCTCTATCCGTCAGTTGCTACGATGGCTGGGGAGTCGTTACTGCAAGAAGCGCAGTTGCTCGCCAAAATGAGCCACCCGGCTATCACCCAAGTACTTGATGCCGGCAGTACCACTGATGGTTTGCACTACATCATGATGGAATATGTACAAGGTCAACCCTTGGATAAATTCCTGCAAACCACCGCCTTAAATCTTACAGAAAAAGTGCAGTTATTTTTGCAGTTAGTCGATGCAATTTGCGCGACTCACGGGCTCAATATTGTGCATGGTGACTTAAAACCAGCCAATATTTTGGTCACTCAGACGCATCAAATTAAGCTGTTGGACTTTGGTGTCGCGAAACAAGTTTTGCAAGAGCAAACCGGATTAACCCGTGTCTATTTGCATGCGATGAGTCTGCCCTATGCTGCACCTGAACAACTCGATGCGGCGCCAGTATCGGCTGCGAGTGATCAATATGCGTTGGGGGCGCTGTTCTATCAGTGCTTAACAGGGCAACCTGCATTTACCAGTGCATCGATGACTTTTGCAGAAACATTGTCATTAAAAAAACAAAGATTGCCCCCGGTATGGCCTTTGCTTACGAAAAGATCCGAGCGTTGGCAAGTACGTTTACAGCTAGAGCATGTGGTGCAAAAAGCCTTAGCCGTGAAACCCCAAGATCGGTATGCCAGTGTGTTGGAATTTAGAAGCCAACTGCAAAGTTATCTGCAACAGCGACCACTGCAACATCAGCAGCAATGGTATTGGCGCAGCGGCAAGTGGTTGCAACGTAATCCGATCATGGCAACGCTAGGCGCGGTATTATTCTTCGGTTTTGGTCTCTTAGCCATTCAAAACCAGCAGATCCGGCTTGAGCGTAACAATGCCGAGCAAGTCGTTTCCCACCTGGCAAAGTTATTTCAAGCGACTGATCCGAAGGCTCGGCAACAACCAGAGGTACCAGCGACGGAGTTGCTGCAATTCGGTGAAGTTGAAATCACCAATAACCCAAACCTAAGCACTGAGCTACGCTGGCAATTACTGCAAGTGATTGCCGAAAGTTACTTTAACATTGGCGATTACGCGCGAGCAGAGCAATTAACGAGGACGCTATTTAATCAACAAATTAGTGCAGGCCAAGTACAAGCAAGCACACTGCGCTTTTATTGCACCATTTCTGAATACTTCAAAGCGCCATTCAGCCCGTCGTTGGTTGAACTCAATGCTATTAGTGATTATTTCACTGACTTGTCAGAACGTGAGCTGCTTACTCCAGAGCATGCCTCGGCATGGTTAAGTTTATTAACCAGTCTCAACGCGAATGCCGAGCTGCTGAAAGGTTATGACCACATAGCGCCTTATTTGCCGAAGCTCGTGGCGTTGTATCCCGACAACCGCTGGAAAATGGCGGCACTACTGCAAGCCGAAACGCGCTGGCAAGAGCGTACTGAGCAATTGGAAACAGGCCATATTGATGAGGCGAAGTGGCTTGAGTTTAATAAAAAAGATTTAGAAACCCTTGAGCAAAGCATTGCGACAACGGATCCATTGCACCCCAATTATGTCGATTTAATTGCGATAGCGCTGAATCTAGCGCGGATTGTCGAGATAAGCCGCGAACGGCCCGAATTGCCGCCGCAGCTTTATCAGCAACTTGAACACAGTATCCGTGTGCGGCAGCAAACGCTTGGGCTTTCTCAAGGTAGCGTTACGCAGGCGCTCGATGCAGCTATTCTCAGCGCTGAGTACCTTGATGATTGGGCATTAATGGAACGTAACATCGATCGCTTGGCGCGTCATATCGACCTGATGGATCCATCGGCACAAAATTATTCAGGCTTGTTGCGGCAAAAAGCAGCCTTGTACCTGCGCCAAGGCCGACGCCAAGACCTCGTTGCACTCAATGCGCAACTCACTGTCGAGTTCACTCAGCAGCCGCAGCGCTTGGCCAGCTACAGTTTTTTTCATTTAATGACCTTGGCCGACGGCCTCACCGCGTTTGAAGAGAAGCAAGCATTAGCCACTTTACTCCCTTGGCTTGGCAAGTCGTTGCAGATGACGGCGCTGGATGACGCCAGACAACAGTTTTATCAGCAGCAAATCGCAGGTCGGCACGCTTGGGTTTTAGGAAAGCCTGCTTTTGTAAAACCACAGACCGATGATATAGGCTGGAGTACTGAACTCTTTATCGAAATGGCGTTATTAAATGGGCATGATGCCAGCGTTAAACCACAACTCAAGCAAGCCTTGGCCAATGTCGAATCGCAATTAAAACGTTGCCCGCCAACCTATTGCGCGAACACTCTGTTAATCACGGTGTTGCCCTTGAAATTAGCGCAGCTGGAACTTGCTGAAAATAACCTTGCTGCCGCCCGTCCACTGCTGCAGTTGGTTGAAGATTATGCGGTAAAAAGTAACAACTCCCAGAGCAACAGTTGGCTGCAACAGGTACGTTTTTTAAAACAGCAACATGGTATGGATTAGGGCAACTGCAGCACCAGTTTTTTGGCCAAAATGCGCTGTTGAAATGCTGTTGAAGTCGTTGCCCAATCGACGATATCGACTTTCCAAGGCAGTTCTGACTCGCTAAAGGCTTCATCTATTGCTGCCATTAAGGCCAATGGCAGTGGGGCGTCAGAAATGATCACAATATCTAAATCAGAGAACTCTTTACACGGGCCGTCGACCCGAGAGCCAAAAGCCCAGACCGCATAATCCGCCACATATTGTTGCAAAATAGCATGGACAATTTGCCACTGGTGCGCAGTGATCAATAGTCCTTTGGGTGGAGCGATCACATCAGTCATCATTGGATCGTTGCGATAATTGGTGAGCCAAAAACTGCGCTTCAGTCAAAAATTGGGGGATGCCAGCAACGACTTGCAAGGCGATGTCTTCGTCATAAGTATGACTGGTTTTACTGCGCATATCTCGGTAGGTTCGCCAAGTGGGCCAGTCGCCAAGTAATAACCCTTTCTCATTAGCACTGCGGATGAGGTCAGAAAACGGCATCACATCAAACTGTTCAGGGCTTGCCGACGATTGCTCAAGAAATCTTTTCAGCATTTTGTGACTAATTTCATACGTAAATTCAAAACGCTGAATTAAACCATCGCGAATTTGTGTGTCGGAAATATCTTGCTGATAACGCGCTAGCCCTTCTTGCAAACGGGCAATTGCTTTTTGGAGCGGCAAAATATCTAGGGTCATCACTCAGCCTTTCTGTATTTTTGGAAGAGTGAATAAGCATAACTGATCTGGAAGCGCTCAACCAGAGTGGCTGTTTGCGCATTGGCAGAGCAAGGCTTGCGTGCAAATTTACCAGTTCTTTACTGGGCACTGACTGTGCGCTGTCGTTGGCTTCTGCCATACTGCTGGCGTCACAGCATCACAGGGAGTTAGCGTCGTGCCAATCCGTCGAAGCCTCATGAGTGCATTATTCATTTCACTTTCTCTGACAGCCTGTGGTGGCGGCAGCGATAGCAGCCCTGCGCCATCAATCCCTCCCAGCTGTGATTTGACGTCTCTTGAACAAAACCTGCGGCAACAAGCGAGCGCCATCAATACCGACACTGATTTCACCTTGTTGTTAGAGCGCTTTGATGGCCGAGCCTTTAGCTATGCACGCGGCGCATCCAGCGCTGTGACTGTCTATGAATCAGCGTCCACATCCAAATGGGTCAGCGCCGTTGTTATTTTGCGTCTAGTCGACACCGGAGTGCTGAAACTGAGTGACACCGCCGCCAGTCGGCTGACGGATTGGCCGTTAAGCCCTAGCCATCCGCTGTCACAAATGACATTGCAACAACTGCTGAGCTTCACTTCAGGCCTCACGGAAGAACCCTTTTGCTTGAATTTACCGGGCGCCGATTTTGCTCAGTGTGTGCGACAAGGTGTTAGCAATAACAACGCCAATGGCCGCACGCCTGGGAGCGTATTTGATTACAACGGTTTGCATTTACAGGTCGCAGGGTTGATGGCCATCCGTGCTGCGGGAGTTGCCGACTGGCAAGCCTTATTCCGCAGCTTTGTGCAGCAAACTGGCTTGTTCACTACTGCCCGCTATGACTTGCCATCCGCTACGAACCCCCGCCTAGCGGGTGGCATGCACTGGACTGCCCAACAGTACCTAGATTTTTTACGCGCATTGCAGCAAGGTAAATTATTGTCACCCACACTGCAGCAACAAATGCTGGCGAATCAACGCGGCACGGCCACAGTGCTGAATTCACCCGCAGTCAGCGGCTTTGGTACCGACTGGCCTTATGGCTTGGGTCATTGGCTGGAGTGTAGTCATGGGCAATGCAGTAGCGCCCAACGTCACTCCAGTCCCGGCGCTTACGGCGCATACCCGCTGATTGACTATCAGTACAATTATCTGGCGATGTTGGCTCGCGAAGGGGCTCTCGGCAGTTTTGTTGAAGGCAAAGCCATCATGGATACACTAACTCCAGCCATTGCGGCTTGGGCGAGTTGCAAACCCTAGCAGACGCAGCAGCCATATTGAAAGACGTCGCGCTGCATTGCTGAGCTGTCTTTACGGTAACCGCCAGCAATCTTCGGCAATTGTTAGCAGTTGCTCGCCTGATGTATACCGCCAGTGCATGCGGCACTGCGCCCGTATCCATGCTATTGATTGCGCTGGTAGTGCAGAGCGCATGACTGCCAAAACTGCTTGCTGTCCTTGCGAGGCTGTTTTATTTTGGTTGCTCATACGTTATTTTTGTAAAAAACCAAATGCTGCATCTACGAGTGTTTTACGCTGTTTGCCTTGGTATTTTCATCAGCAAGGCGTGTGCAGCAACGGCTGCCACACGCATGAGAAAGCGCGCTATAAATACGCGAATAGACGAATAGACGAATAGGCGTTCGCGAGCAAGGATGACTCAGGTTGAATAAGGACATAAACCGATGACTCAAACCGCTTTGGTTGCAGCGCTAGCCGCGCTCATGGCGTTGACCGCCCCCGCGACTGCACAGATCTCTTACAGCCCCAAAAGCAATCCGCATGTGGGTTCCTATCTCGGTGTGCAAGTTTGGCAAAGTAGCGCGAATGGCGAGTTTGGCGAAGCCGCTTCGCTTATTGATGCGAATTTCAGCAAAGAACTGCAAGGAAACTATGTTTTCGCCGTGCAACACCCGTATCCACTGCTGCCCAATGTACGAATTGCCAGTACCAACTTAGAGACCGCAGGGCAAACCACGCTCACACAAGCCTTTATTTTTAATAATAAAACCTTTGCAGTTGGCGATGTCGTAGCTGCACGCTTTCACGTGAGTTACCTTGATTACACGCTATTTTATGAATTATTGGATGACGAAGATTTGTCATTAGTACTTGGTTTCACTGCCAGAGATTTTAATGGGGAGGTTTCGGTGGGGAAGATCACTGACAATTCGGACAATACCTGTAATGACCCAAATCCATCCCCCGACCGCCCTTGCGATGATGAAACATCCCTGGCGAGTGGCCAAATAAACACCAACAAAATCAAACCGATGTTGTATCTAGCCAGCCAAATCAAATTGCCGCATACCGACATCAGCCTCTTTGCTAATGCCGATATTCTCGTTAGCGCTGACGATACACTTTCAGACTATCAAGTGGGCGCCAGTTACCCACTGTTAAAAAGCAGCGTGGGCGATTTGCACATGAACTTAGGCTATCGGACCGTGAACATGCAATTTGACGATTTTAACAAGTTAGCGACCGATCTTCGCTTTCAAGGCGCATTTGTCGGCATAGTGGCGCGATTTTAATTGGAATTATTCATGGGTTAGGAACCTAAATTCCAGAAATAGTGTTTCAGATTTAGCGAAATCGTTGATAACCTCAAGTAATTATTACTTGCACGCTTATGTGCAATGTCGCTAACAGGGATTTTATGGCATCTCAAGCTTACTCATTATTTCAAACCGCTCTTGCCGATGCGGAAAAGTTAGTTAGCATTTTCGATCAGCTACCTTCACCCGAAGCTCAGCAACAAAACGAAGTATTGAAACGGGCGGCTTTGATCATGACGCTGACCGCTTGGGAAAGTTATATCGAAGCTTTTTTGATGGAGCGAGTTGCACAAAAAATAAGTGGTATCACGGGCAGTTATTCCGGAAATTTTATTGAGCGAAAGCTCAATATAGAAATTGGCAAGCTACATAACCCAACGTCCGAAAAAGTAAAACAGCTATCACAAGATTTTTTAGAGACTGACCTAACTGAAAAATGGCGCTGGGCGAATACAGAGCCGGCGGAGGCTCGACGTCAACTCAACCAGTGGCTGAATAAACGTGGTGATGCGGTGCATAATGCCTGCGCAAGTGATGATCCGAAAAAACCGCATTTAGTCAAACGAGACGATTTGGATAAAGCCGTTCGGTTTTTCAAAGAGTTGGTACGAGTAACCGATTTTGTTAGCTGATTCGATTAATCCAACCGCACATTCCAAATAACCCGAACAATGAGAAAAAGATGGAACTTAGTCTAACCTCAAAAGCTGCGACTATCGCAGAACACCCAGTCAAAATACTGCTGATTGACTTAGAAAATTACCCGCGTCAAATCAATGAATTGCCGAGCATTCTTACCGAATATCATCAGGTAGTGATTTGTTACGCGCAGTCGAATGCGCGTATTCCGATTGATTGGTTGATGCCACTAAATGACACCATCAACAAGGCACAATTGAAAATATTCCGCATGACCAGCAATGGTAAAAACGCTGCAGATTTTGGTATCAGTTTTTACGCGGGCATGTTGATGTCAGAGCAGCCTTCGAACGCCCATTTTGTCATTATGTCGGACGACCAAGATCTCGACCATGTGGTCAATTTATTAAAAAGCCAGCACCGAAGTGCCGAGCGTTTGGGCATGCGCTGTGAGCAAAAAGCGGTAAGTCTACAAAGCACTCAGGTTGCCGTGTCCATTCCGGTCAAGGATGCCATCATGCCTTTGGTTAAACTCTATTGCGCGCATCTGATTACTTACAAGAACAACCGACCGACCAAACAAACGTCCCTGATCAACAGCATCAAAAGCAAACTTGGTGAACACAAAAGCGAAGCAGACGCGGTATTTCAAGTGCTAGTGAAATTAAAAGCCCTGCAAATTCAGGACACTAAAGCTCAGTATTTTGATAAGAAAATTGTTGAATTGGCGGGATGATTGTTTGGCGGGAGTAATCCTTAAGCATTATGGACAACGTCAGATTTAATTTGGGTTTCACGCAATATTTGAGCAAGCAATTAAAGAACTCATCATGAAAAAATTCTATGTATTTGCATTGGTGTCGATTGCGGCATTTTTTGGTTTTAAGCTTTATCTACTGCATGAAATTCATCTGGTTATCAATTATGAACCAGAGGGTTTTTACTCTGCTACTTCTGCGCTAGAAGTGCCGATAATCCAACGCCATTATGAACATATACTCACCGCCAATAGAATCTCGTTTGGCACCTTCGGTAAATTTCTAAAATCAGAAGCGGTAGGTACAAATCCGATCGGCAATGCCAGCTTTTATGTACTTGATGAAGCGGACGGGCAATCCAAAAGTGTGTTTTTGGGAAATAGTGCAAATAACGCTGCAATTTTGCCTGCGCTTAATGCTGATGGTGCTGTTAATAGACTTTTGGGTCGTGAAATCTCATCAGATTTTGAGCTTTTTGATGCCTGTCACTCAGTGGATTACGCACAGTTAAGTCTCTTCAGCTCATTTGCAAATTTGCGTAAACATCAGTTTTGTGTGCCGATCCGCAACATGT